>ENA-OURZ01001294-OURZ01001294.1-human-gut-metagenome-genome-assembly--contig:-NODE-1294-length-28314-cov-4.696946_pt1 | contig 28314 bp, 27 predicted proteins | sample MGYA00242073_ERZ509195 | MGnify/ENA primary metagenome ERZ509195 (study PRJEB26280, sample SAMEA2338837) | human gut metagenome | biome: human gut; feature: human-associated habitat; material: faeces... | reverse complement strand
GCTATAACTAGATTTTGCTATACGCCATCAGATATGAAGTCCGAGCTATATGATAATGGTGGTATAAATTGGCAAGATATGGATGATTATGATTTATTTTTAATATTATATAAAGCTTTTGATCCGGATGATTATTCAATTATTTTTGGCAGGCAGATTTTTTTTAAAGAGTTAGAACTATTTATAAATAATTCTAATGGACAAAAATTTCTTGCATACGAACTTCCTGATGGTCAGCCAAATATGGAAGACGTAATTATAGATAAGCTTATATATATGAGAATCACTACTGCTCTTAGGAGTATGTATAAATTAAAAAGAAATCATGATATTGCGGCAAATAAATATACTATGAAATATTTGATAGATGAAGATAGGCGAAAGAAAAATAAATATAAAAATTCTGATGTCGAATTTGAATCTATTATTATGCCATTAATAATAACCAGTGCTAATACAGTCGAATGCAAGTATAATGCTGATGAATTATTAGATATTGGTTTTTATAGACTAATTACTGATTTAGATCAGATTTCAAAATCTAAATCAGCTTTAGCACTCATACAAGGTCAATTCTCAGGAATGATAGATACATCAAAAATTGACAAATCCAATTTTAATTGGATGTATGAGTCTTCAAAAAAGCAATTATAAAAAGCAACATGTAGGGTTTATATATGCCCTACTATTTTTTTTGCTCATTTATTCAAGGGAGGAAATAACAATGGCAAACAAAAAACAGCTTATTATGGATAACTGTTTGAGATTGACAGCTTTTGATAAGGCAACAGGTAAGGCAAAATTTATGCTTACAGATGTTGAGGATTTTGCAACTGCTGTTGAAGTAGCTAACAGCAAGGAGATTGCAGATCATAACGGAACTACAGTTGCTACAATTGAGTCTGGTAAATCTGCTTCCATTTCTGGTAACGCTTCTTTTGTTAACTTTGGATTACTTGCAGCTCAGGCTGGTGGAGATCTTCAGGAAGCTACAGATGTAAAAACAATCGTTACACCTTATTATCAGACATTTGATGCTGCTGATGCAGTAGGTGGAAAAATCAATCTCGATTTTGAGCCTGTAGGTGAAACAGGTAATGAAATTAAATTTATTTATGAGTTAAACGACGATGGAACATTAGGAAAGGATTATGCTCAGGCAGCAGCAAAAACTACTACAGAATTTGCAGTAGCAGATAAGCAGATTGAGCTTCCAGAAAATGTTACATCTGGTATGTTCGCAGTGTTCTACGATTATGCAGGAAAGAAAACAATGCTTATTGATAATGAAGCTGATAAATTCGGTGGAGTATATATTATCAAGGCTGATGTGCTTTGCCGCGACATCTGTAACGCAGACGTTAAGACTGTTGTAACAGTTCAGAGCAATAACGCAAAACTTGAATCTGCATACGATCTGACTTGGAATAGCGATTCTAAGCATCCATTCAGTTTCAAAGTAAACAAAGACTTCTGCAGCAAGAATGGTAACTTAATGTCTACATATGTTCTTGGTGATGAGGAGTAGATAAATATGTATGGCGGTATAAAAGCCGCCATATTGTATTCATAACGGAGGGACTTGCATGGAAAACAAAAAGCCTAATCATATCTGTAAGGTATGCGGAGTTCCTTATTATGCATGTGATTCGTGCGATAAGCATAAAACTTTTAAGTCTATGTGCGAATCTGAGAATCATTATAATATTTATAATACAGTCGTATTATTTAGCCGCGGACTTTACTCAAAAGAAGAAGCTTGTCGCGCTTTGAACAGCTGTGATTTGTCCGACGTGTTAACCTATAAGGAATCCGTAAGAAATATTATAAATAATATCATGAAAAATGATATTAAAAAAAATAAGAAAAAATCAGTCGCTATTAAAGAATCAGTAAACCTAACAGACGAACCTGTAGTTCATATTGAGGAAAAAGAGGTTAATACCGACGATAATGGCGATAATTTTGATACAGAGGAGTAAATTCTCCTCTGATATGCCGATGTGGCTCAATTGGTAGAGCAGCTGATTTGTAATCAGCAGGTTATCGGTTCGAGTCCGATCATCGGCTTACATAATATTTTCATTCTATGAAGGGAGAACATCTATGTATACTATTCTAATGCTAGATGATAAAAGCTTATGTAAGAGTGTGCAAACAACATTATATCAGCGAGAAAAATTAGTTGACAAAATTCAATTTTTATTTCCTGCTACTTATGAAGATATAAATCTTACTGAATGTGATGTTGTTTTGAAATATGTTACTCCTGATAACACCCCACATTCTGAATATTTAATAAAGGATGAAGAGTTATATAAAGATGATTACTTAAGATGTGTAATGAATGTAGATACAGGTATTACTAAATTTGCCGGAGACATTATACTTCGTATTAGTTTTATTAATATAGACTCTGAAAATGGAGTAACAGAAGAAGTTCTACATACTGGAGAGACTACTATTACTATCACTCCTCTAATTGATTATTTTGAAAAAGTTGGTGATGAGGCATTAGAAGTATTAGATCAGAGAATATTGGAATTGAAGGCTATGATTGAAGCTACAACAATTGCTGTTGAATCAATAGATAAAAATAAGGCTGACAATATTGTTCTTGAGGATAAGACTTTATCTCTAACTGCTAGTGGAAACAAAATTGGTGACTCTGTCAAGATTGGCGAAGAAATTCAGTCAACTGTTGAAGAGGCACTATCAATTAAAGAAGTTGTATAGGAGGATGTGGTATGGCAAGTGAACAGACTAAAGCTATCACATCTATAATTGCAACAGTGTCTAAGAAAATACCTGATATTGCAATCCAAAATGGTCAATTAATATTCGTTCAGGATTCGCGTATGATTGCTCTAGATATTAGTGACAAACGAGTATTTTACAATGAAATTGTACAACTAGATACAGATGATGATAGAAGAAATTTAGAAGCCCCTGTTAATGGGTCTTTTTATTTTGTTATTACCACTGCTCTGCTTTGGTATTTCAACAATGGATGGGTACAGGTCACATCAAATGAAAGTGGCGATTCTCATCCAGATATTAAATTTATAGACACGGTAATTCCAGAGCTTGGTACATCTTCAACATTATATGTCAATACAGTAAATCAAAATATTACTGTATGGAGCGATGAACTCCAGAAATATATCGAAGTTGCTGATGTAACTTGTTCTATTACACAAGAAGAAATACTTAATTTATTTTAACGAAAGGAATATTTGAAATGGCAGACACAAAAAAGAAATATTTAGACCTTGTCGGCTTAACCAGCTATGATGAAAAGCTTAAAGGTAAAATTGCTGGTTCTTTAACAGAAGCAAAAGAATACGCCGACGGATTAGGAGTTAAATACGATCCTGCTGGTACAGCCGCTACTAAAGTTCAGGAGTTAGCAGATGGTACTGTAAAAACAAATACAGATGCAATAGCAAAATTAAATGCTAACGACACTACGGAAGGCTCTGTTGCCAAAGCAGTTAAAGACGCAAAAGACTCTGTTGATGCAAAAATCGGTTCTTTAGACGACCTTACGACAACAGCAAAAGGAAATGTTGTTGCAGCTGTAAATGAAGTCAAAACAACTGTAGGTGATATGCAGACTGCAGGTGCTGTTACTGTTGAAACAGAAACAACAACAGAAGGCATGGCAAAATCATATACAATTAAACAGGGTGGAGCTACTATTGCAACAATTGACATTCCGAAGGATATGGTTGTTTCTAGCGGTGCAGTCGAAGTAGATCCTAAAGGACTTGAGGCTGGTACTTATTTAGTACTTACTCTTGCAAACGCTACTAGCGATAAAATATATATCAATGTCGGAAAACTTGTTGATATTTATACAGCAAAAGCTAATGCTACTCAGGTTCAGATTGCTATTGATTCCGCAACAAGAGAAATTTCTGCAACGATTGTTGCTGGTTCTGTAACAGCTACTGAATTAGCTACCGACGCTGTTGTAACAGCTAAGATTGCCGATGGAAATGTAACAAAAGCTAAATTATCTGCAGAGGTACAGACTTCTTTAGGTAAGGCTGACACTGCTGTTCAGGCTGCTGATTTAACTGATTTAAAAGCAGATGTATCAGCAAATAAACAGAGTATTGCAGATGTAAAAACATCTTTAGCAGATGGTGGCGCTACAGCTACTGCTATTGCCGACGCTAAGAAAGCAGGTACAGATGCTGCTGCCGCTGTCAGCACACTTGAAAACGGCGCTGTTAAAACAAATACAGATAATATTACTGCGCTTCAGGGCAAAGTTTCAGCATTAGAAGCTGCTGAGCCGGAGACAATTACCGCTGAGGAAATTGCAGCATTGTTTGCGTAATTTCTAAATTATACATTTTGAGGGTAGTTACTACTACCCTCTTTTTCTGTGTATAGGACAATTGGTAGTCCGCTACATTTGGGATGTGGAAGTTGCGTGTTCAAGTCGCGCTACACAGACTTTTATATCGTCGGATGAGAGACGTTAAACCTTATCAAGTGGACTATGCTTCGTAGTCCTAAAATATTAGAAGAATAAATAATAAACGGTTGCTCATATACGTATCATGCATTTGACATTTATTTATTTGAGGGTAAGGCAACATAGGAGAAATCCTATCTGGACAGGAAAGTAAGTAGTGTGTGGTTGCTAATAAATGAATGAGTTAGGAATGAGCATTTGCTGAATGAAGCGTTTAAATTGCAAACAGTGCTATTTGTATTTTTACAATTTGCCGCTTCCAACATTTGGTTCTGTGGTCTAAAGGAATATGACACTACACTTTCAATGTAGTAATGCTGCGTTCGAGTCGCGCCAGAATCATGCACCCATTAGCGTTTTCGGACGGCTACCGTAGAAACAGTACGATGCGTCGTATGCGGCTTGGATGAAAGCTCGGTCTTTGCGGAGGCAATGAGAAAGGTAATAAAAATAATAAGCCTGGTTATGAATGTAGTTATTTAGGAGGGTTATAGAAAATTACATTTATAACCCTTTTTTTTGCAAAAATATAAGGAGGATAAACGGATGAAGTATCACAGCAAGGTAACTAATAGGGATTACGATGTTCAGAATGTTGTTTTTATAGGAAACATTATTCAGGCTGGGTCTTATATAAATGCTGGCGCAGGCGATTGCCTCGTTGATGTTTTGTATGACAAGTCAAAGCCTAAAAATAAGCTTATTTTTGTTTTCGAGAAAAATGATAGGATTCGTGAGCTATTCAAATTATGGAATGACTATAAACTAGATTATTAACGAAAGGCGGTAATCGCTATTAGCAAGAAAAAAGATAAAGTCACCGTAGAAGTTGTTGGCGGTAATGCGTCTGGAGTTACTGGCTCTTGTACGCTAATTAGAACAACAGAACATACATATATGTTTGAATGTGGCATGATTCAGGATGGTCATACGCCGTTGGAAACATATAGATTGAATTGTAAGATGTTACAAGGAATTAGACCTCAAGAGCTTGACTATATAATAATTGGTCATTGTCATTGCGACCATATAGGTCTATTGCCAGCTTTATATGCGCGTGGCAAATGTAATGCTAAAATTATTGTTCCACAAAAATCAACACCAATTATAAAAGAAATGTTATTAGATTGTGCATGGATCAATACCAGAGATGCCGAACTTATTAGTTCAAAATCAGAATATTATATAGAGCCACTATTTACTGAAGATGATGTATATGCTGTCTTATCTCACATAGAAGAGATACAGTCCGATGAAATTGTAAAAATATCTGACGAGTTATCTATACGATACAGAAATGCTGGTCACATTTTATTGTCAAAACAGGCTGAAGTTTTTATTTCTGGCGGTTCTCATACGAGGAAAATTTTATTCACATCTGACATTGGAAATATTTCTACGCAGGATAGCAGAATCTTTGTTGAGAATTTCTTCCCTGTGACAACTAGCAACATTGTAATTGCTGAAAGTACGTATGGTCGTAGAGGAAAAGATGTTACTAAAAAGACTTTAAAAGAAGACATTGATAAGATAAAAACTGTTGTCGAGCAATATTGTATTGATGATAAAAACAGGATTTTATTCCCTACATTTTCATTAGACCGTATGCCATATATTTTATGGATTCTATTTTCATTATTTGGTAATGATGAAAATTTTAATGTTCCTGTTCTTATTGATAGTCCATTAGCAAATAGATTATTAGATTGTTATTCAAATATACTTGAAGGCGACGCAAAAGAGAATTTTGATAAAATGATGTCTTGGAAAAACATAAAACGCATTATTAACCCAGAGGATAGCAAAGCAGCGATCAAAGATACAGGAACAAAAATTATATTATCAAGCTCTGGAATGATTTCTGCAGGAAGGTCTGTTCGTTGGGCACAAAGTATATTGCCAAATACAAACGATATTATAGTATTCATAGGATATGCAGGTGAAGACACCATAGCAAATAAAATCAAGCATTCTAAGAAACAAAAAACAATAACAATTAACGGTGTTGTTTGTAAAAATAATTGTCAGATTATAGACTTGCATTCATTCTCATCTCATGCTCAGAATCGAGATTTAATCAATTATTACAAATCAATAAATTGTGACAAGATTTATCTTGTTCATGGAGATGATAAGGCGAGAGCCGAACTCAAAGAGGATTTGGGCATTGCTATTGCTGACTGTTCAAAAACAACTCGTGTTGTGATTGTAAATAAAAGCACAAAAATAAATTTATAGGACAAAAAGGAGAAGTTTTATATGATTAATAAAGAAGTTTTAGAGATTCCATTATCAGATTTAGTTGGAGATAGTTCTCTTCCAGATCCTGTTATGTATCAGTATTATAAGAATCTTAAAGATAGACGCATCATCATTAATGACCAGATTGGTTCTGATATTGTTGAAATGGTAATGCTCCCATTATTACAGATGGATAATGACGGAACAGGTAAACCTATTGAGATCGTATTGAATACTGTTGGCGGCTCTCTTTTTGATGGTGCTGCTTTATGTAACATTATTGATGGGCTGAGATGTCCAACAGCCATCACTGTCATGACTTATGCATATTCAATGGGCAGTATTATTTTAATGGCTGGTTACAATAATCCAAATGTCAAGAAAAGATGTTATAAATTCTCCACTGCCCTAATCCACGCTGGCAGAGATTACCTAGAGGGAAACAGTATGTCTGTTAAAGACCAATTCAATTTTTATCAGAAGTTTGAAGAAATTATCAAAGATTATACTCTTTCTCATAGTAAAATTACTCCAGAAGAATATGAGAAAATGGAACGCTATGAATGGTATATGACAAGCGACATTATGCTTGAAAAAGGATTGGTAGACGAAATTATCTAATATATTTTTTTTGTTTTTTAGCTTAGAGAGTGTGTTCGCACACTCTCTTATTTTTATGTAGAAAGGAAGTGAGAAAATGGCTGGCAGAGGCAGAGTTTATAATAATTTTTATACTCCTGAATTATGGGAACAAGTAAATAAAGAGAATAAACGTATTATGGAAGACTTTTTAGCGGAATATAAACAGCGCAAGAAAAGTAAGGGCACGATAAATGGGTATATGAACGATATACGGATCATCCTTATTTATATATTAAAAGAGCTGGACAACAAATGTATTCTTGATTTAAAAAAGAAAGACTTTCGTGGACTAAGCTTATATTTCACAGAAGAATGTAATATGTCTGCTGCAAGGGTAAATCGCTTAAAGAGTGCTGTAAATAGTATGCTTACTTTCTGCGAAGACGATGATGATTACGAATACGAAATCAATTATGCGAAAAAAGTTCATGGTTTACCCAAGTCTCCGGTTAAGGATAATGACGATGACTTTTTCTTTACGTTTGATGAATTTATAAAGGTTAGAGATATACTTGTTAAACAAGAGAAATGGCAGCTCGCAGTATTATGGAGTCTTGGGTTTGATTCGGCAGCTCGTAAAAATGAATTATACCAAGTAAAGAAAGATGGTCTTCTCAGTGGCAATAAAACCAATGTTGTTATTGGAAAGCGCGGCAAAAAATTCCCACTTGTATATTTAGATGATACAAGAGAACTTATAAAAAAATATTTAGAATGGCGCGGCGAGGATAATATTGAATCATTATGGGTCAAGGGTGAGGGCGATAACAAAGAGCCTCTTTCTGATTCTAGTGTATTATATGATAGAATTGTTAGTATTTCGAAAATATTATCAGATGTCCGTGGAGAAGAATGTAAAATATTTACACACTCAATGAGACATAGCAGATTAGAATGTTTGTCTCAGGGAACAGACACAAGACTGCTTGATGAAAATGGTAAGCCTAAGAAGTACTCACTTGAGCAAGTTCAAATATTTGCGCATCACAGCAATCCAAGTACAACACAAGGGTATTTGAAAGACCATTCTGAAGACACTATAAACGATATGTTTGGTATAAGCTAGTAAAACCATGGTATTATATCTTTAATATGTTTGTTCTGTTTAAAATAATTTTATATATTTAGGAGAGCGCCACTGCTCTCCTATTTTTGTGGAGAAAAATGAAATTCATATCTTTAGATCAATCAACAAAAAAAACAGGTTGGTGTCTATGGGTTGATGGAAAATATCATTCTCACGGTCTTATAGATTTAAGCAATGAGAAAGATTCTGTAATTAGGTTTCAAAAAATGTCGGCATGTATTTGTCAATTATTAAAAGATAAAAATCCATCGTGTATATGGATTGAAGATACTGCAATGCAATCAAATGCAAAAACGCTAAAAGACCTTGCGCAATTACAAGGCGTTATATTTGGATATTGTATATCAAATGATATAGATTATGGAGTTATTTCACCTAGTAAATGGAGAAATATATTAGAACTGCCATCTGGCAGAGGCATTAAGAGACCTGAATTAAAAAAAAATTCCATAAATTATGTTACTGAAAAATATGGAATTACACCATCTGAAGACGAATGCGAAGCCATCACAATAGGCGCAGCTGTATTAAAAAAATTCGAGGATAAAAAGGAGATTCATAATGAGTGAAGAAAATAAAGTAAATGAAAGTATTGAAGAAAAAATTGTACCTTTGAGAACAGATAAAATTTCATTCGAAGATTTTATAAAAGGATATATAAAATGTACGTCTGTAACTCTCAAAGATAGATATATCAAAGAAAAACTGAAAATTAATAACTACGTTCCGTATGATATCAAACGTACTATGGCTATGAAAGTAGTTGAAACTTCTTATATTCATTATAAAGATGACACAACAGAATTTAAAATAGATTCATGTGAAAAACATTTGTTATATGTGTATTCGGTATTAATGGCTTACACAAATATTGAAATTACAGGCAAAGAAGGTTCCACCGGTTATGATATTCTCAAATCTACTGGATTATGGAAAGAGATATTTAGTCGTATTCCAGAAGACGATTTAAATGAATACGCAATGGTGTTAAATATGGTTCATGATGATTTTGTAGAAAATAATTTAGGAATTAACATGCAGTTACATAAATTTTTAGAGACAACTGCTGCTGCTATTAACAACATTGATGCTGATAGTATTGTTTCTGCTATCTCAATGCTAAGCGGTAATAACACAAAATAAAAAATATAAATTACAAAAATTAAGGCTCATATGTGTCAAAACGTATGGGCTTTTTCTATATAAAGATTGGAGGAGCTAGTATGCCAGCAGGCAAGAAGGGATTTCAAAAAGGTCAGGCTTCTTTTAGTAACAGAGCAAGACGTACTAATAAACAAATTGCAGATGATATTAAAAATGGTATCAAAAATGCAGCAAATATTGCTATGGAAGAAACGGCTCATAAGGCTGTAGAAAAATTTATTGATGATGCTACAAATGAATACATAAGAATTATGAAAGTTTTTTATGCCGACTACCATCCTGAAATATATAAAAGAAATTATACCTTTTTAAATGAAGGTTTAATTGAGAAAATCAATATTTCAACTTCCAGCAGTGTATCTGGTGGTATCCAAATTCATCCAGAGTACATTGAGGACGGTGTATATAAAAATATATTCCAATCTAAAGATGGTAGCTTTAAACCTGGCGATTCATTTCCAGGAACTAATGTATTTGAATATGCTTTTACAGCAGGTATTCATGGCGGATTTAATAATAATGCATTAAATACTCATAAATTTACATCTCCGAACCCTCAAAGACAAATGGATAAATGGGCGGAAAACTATATAAAAGATAAAAAAAATAATGACTATGTAATACAGAATTTTTTTATACCAAAATTTAAAAAAGCTGTATTTTCTGAAATAAACAAATCAAGTGCTGCTACTAAGGCACAAATAAGAAAAACGAGGTGATAAACATGGCAGCAAAATCAGATTATAAATGGGTGTTATCGTTAGACACTCAGGTTAACGACTCTCAGCTTAAACAATTATATAGTACACTTTCAAGACTTGGTGATGAGTCAACTATAGAGTTTAAATTTGAAGCAGATGGTAAAAGCGCAACAAAACAAGTAAACGAAGTACTCTCTTCTATCAACAAAGATTTAGAGAAAAAACAGATTGACTTGTCTAAAGTTTTCGAGCTTGGTGATTTGGCTAATAAAATAAAAAAGGATAACGACGAGGTAAAAGAACTTGTCGGACTATTTAGTGGGCTTAATGAGATTGTAAAATCGTTTGCTGGCACTGATTTATCAAGGTCGTTTACTTCTGGCACTTCCGCTGTTTCCGATTTATCTGATAGATTTGATGATTTGTCAGAAAAAATTAAAGAAGTAAAAGATAAGCTTGACGATATAGGAAGCGATGCTGGTTCATCGTCCGGAGAATTTTATGCAAATCTTTCTAGAATAGATGATAGTTTGTCATCTATATCTAATAATCTTACAATTATTAGACAGGCATTTAAAACATTTACAGATGAAGATACAGAATTTAGCCCATTATTTGACTCTATAAATAAAGTAACATCTTCTATTGTAGAGTTAAAAGATACAGTCAGTGGAGTAAAATTAAATCTTAACTTAGATGTCGGTTCAGAAACTTCTGAACGTCTAAATCAGAAAACTTCAAAAGTCGTTTCAAGACAGCTTGAAGCATATCAAAAGCTTTACGATGCAATGAAACGCACAGGAAGACTTACAAAAGAAATGACATTATTAAATACAGATGGTATGTCAGATTCCGAGTTGGTTGGTAAATACAGGCAGATAATTGAAAGTGCAGAAAAACACTATTCTACATCTAATGGAAAAAGTAATATATATAAAGATGTTCTTGATAAAGAATATATTGCATTAAAACATGAAATTGATTTGGCAAATGACCAGTTAGGTAGAGTTGATAATAAGCGTAATAAAGAAGGCTTATTAAGTCAATTACTTGGAACTGGAGATTTATCTGGAATTATTCAGCAACTTGAAAATATCTCTAGTATATTATTAGATATTAAAACATCGTTTGAAAACGGGCTAGGCATTCAAAGCTCAATAGAAAAAGTTTCAGAATTGGCTGATAAGGTCGAATCAGTTGATTCAAAATTACAATCTACTGATAATACAAAAAAAATTCCTGTAACATCTCTTATATCTAATAAGTCATCATCTGACGAACAAATTTCCGAACAGAATAAATTACAAAAGGAAATTGACCTATATCATAATTTAGAAAAGAGAAAAGTTACATATGACGAAATAATTGATAAAATTCAAACAATCGTATCTCTTAAAGAAAAAGAAAAATCATTAAGTAAAACTTCTGATGATACGAAACTCTACAAAAATTTATATGACGAAAATGATATCAATTGGGCTGGTGATACAGAAGGTACTATTAATAGAATATCAGATAGATTAAAGGAAATTTATATAAAATATAATGGTAAAATATCTTTAATTAATGAAAATGATATTCAAGAAGCTGCATATTTATTAGACATCTTAAAAGGTGCTGACGAAGCACCTATTTTAAATAAAACTCAAGAAAAATTTTACCAAAATAGTAAATTTTACAACGATTCTTTATTTGATAATCTACGCATTGATTCGGAAAAGGCAGAAAAAATTGATAGAATAAATGTTGAATTATCAGAGACTTTTCGATGGTTCAATCAACTTGAGGGTGTGTCTTTCGACAACAATATATCACAATCAATTAAAAGATTAATTTCAGATATGCAAGTCGGCAGTAAAACAGCTGGAGAATATGTAAACGACTTATTAAAAATCTTTAATATAGAAGTTGGTTCTAATACTGTAGTAGAAGAACAAAATAAACTACAATCAGAACTAAAAGAAACCGAGGGTCAAGCTGGGAGAACAACTCATGCTGTTAAAGATGTATCTTCTACTGCTTCACAAAACCCAACAAAAGACGCATTTCAAGAAAATACCATGCCTGAAACAAAAGGCATGGATCAAATAGAAAAAACAACCAAAGAAGCTGTTCAAGCGAAGAAAGATTTTGCTACAGCTAATGAAGGTGTTCAATCTTCTATTGATGAATCTAAATCTCCTCTTCAACTTGAAGCCGAGTTAATGGATCAGATTGCTAAGTCTGCTCGCGAAGCTGCTGACGCTAAGAAAGAATTTGTTGACGCTAATAAGCAGGTCAAAGATTCTGCTGACGATAGCAATGACAGTGCAGAGGAGAAGAAACGTAAGACACGTAAAAAAGCATTTGAAAACGTAAGAAGAATATCTGAAGATGAATTTATTAGTGATAATAGCAACTACTCTTCTATTGCTAATAATTATTTAAAACAGAATGGATATACAATCTTAGGCGATTCTGTTAGCACAAAATTCACAGATGGACTTGTAAAAGTAACTGCAAAGGTTAAGGATGCTGAAGGTGCGTGGAAAACTTTTTCTGCTACAGTTGATAGCGATACAAATAGTTTATTAAAACCTAATTTCACATCGGTAACTGGTAGTGTAGACAGATTAGAAAAGAAATTATCCGAATTTGGAAAAGAATCCACTCATCTTTCTTTAGGTGATATAGAAAAATCTGTAGAAACTGTAAAAAATGCATTGAGTGAAAAAATACCAAACTTCACTGACAATTTCAATGTTGATGTTAATGAAAAAGGTGTTGTGTCAATTACACAAAAGCTCAAAGATACAACCACAACTGCAAAGACTCTTTCTCAGACATTTAACAATGTTGACGATGCAATAGAGCATTTTGGAAATTCTGCATCATCTTCTGCTGAGCGTACAAAAGTATCTCTTAAGAGCGTTCAGGAAGTTGCGTCAGAAACAACAAAAAGTATTTCCGATTCTTCTGATAAAATAATTAAGAAGGCTAACAGCACAATTGACAACTACAAAAAATTCATTACATCTGATGCTGCCAAAAGAGCAAGCAGTGGAAATGAATTCGGTATTGATTATATTAATGCACGAAATACGGCTGAAAATATTATTTCAGAATTAAATGCAGAAATTACTAAGTACGCTAATTCTGATAATAACAACGCCAAGTTATCAACTATCAGAATGAATGTTGAGAAACTCACAGAATCTTTAAAATCTCAACTTACAGTATTGAAAAATACCAATAAGGGTGTTAAGGGAATACAAATTGAGAAGATGCTTCAAAGGATTAATAAACTAAAGTCGTATACTGGTGCCGATTTTAGTTTAAAAAAAGAAGTTGATGACTTAGAAAAAAATATATTATCTTTAGGCAAAAACGGAAACTCAAATGGTCTAATGCGTCAGCTCATCGCATTAGAAAATAAGTTCGATTCAACAAACAATGCCGCAAAGAGTTTCTTAGATACTATTAAGGAAAAAACATGGTATAGCTGGGCTGGCAACCTAGCTAGTATGTTTAGTATATACGATGTAATAAATCTTGGACGTACCGGTATTCAGGTTATAACAGATTTAGATACCGCATTTACTGAAATGAAGAAAGTATCTGATGAAACAACTCAGAGCCTTAAAAACTTTCAGTCTGAATCATTTGCTTTAGCAGACAAAGTTGGTTCTACCGCAAAAACAATCCAAGATTCAACCGCGGATTGGATGCGTCTTGGTGAATCTTTAAATGAAGCAAAAAAATCTGCTTCTACATCAAATATTCTTTTTAATGTATCAGAGTTTGATAATATAAGTGACGCAACAGATTCTCTTGTTGCAATGAGTCAAGCTTATAAAGATTTAGATAAGTTAACAATCGTCGATAAACTTAATGAAGTGGGTAATAATTACTCGATCTCAACAGATGAGTTAGCCCAGGGCTTGCAGAAATCAGCCGCCACTCTCTCACTTATGGGAAATACTATTGACGAATCTGCAGCTCTTATTACTACTGCTAACTCAGTAATTCGTGATGCAGACAGCGTATCGGCAGGACTTAGGACAATTTCTCTTCGTATCGTAGGCACTTCTGAGGCAGAGGAAGAACTTTCTGCAATGAACGAAGAAGTTGATGCCTTTGTAAAGGCTACAAATTCAAAGAAGCAACAAATTATCAAAGACTATACCTCTGTTGCTTCCAACTCATATCAAGGATTCGACATTCTTGATGAAAACGGAAATTATAAAAATACATATGAGATATTATTAGGAATCGCAAAAATCTATAAAGAGATCCAAGAGCAGGATAAGAAACTTGGTACAAACCACGCTACTGCTTTAGTAGAAGAACTTGCAGGAAAGAACCGATCTAATATTGCTGCTGCTATCCTTCAAGATCCTGAGCAGATTGAAAGCGTTCTTAAATCTTCACAGGAAGCTGCTGGGTCAGCTCAGAAAGAGTTAAATTCTTATCTTGATAGTATCGAAGGACGTACACAAAAGCTGCAGAATAAAGCTCAGGAATTCTGGTATAGAGCTATTGATACAGACGTTATTAAAGATGGAATTTCTTTACTTACAAATCTCCTTGATTTAATCACATCTATTGTAGATAAAGTCGGTTTATTACCTCCACTTTTGGGCACATTAGGTGCTGTCGGATTATCTCATTCAGGTCTGGATTAACCGTAAGGTTATTGCACAAAATACTTACAAGGTTCAGATAAGCCCTACTGCTATTGCTAAACAACCATAGATAAAACAGGAACGAGTCAATATATTTGACAAGAGGGTTTTGGAAAAACGCTTTATATAACCATGTGTGACTACGTGGTTTATGGTAATGGTAACATCCATATAAGAACTGGAACGTTTCGTATGACTCATAATTGTAGTACGAATACCAATCAGCAGAGAGGCGAACTGCTCTTATATAAGAGTAAGTGCTGCTCCCAGAGGCTCCCAGAGCGGACGGATTATTACAATTCGTTAATGTAGAGTCCACAAGCCACCTTTGAGAAAGTGGTAAAAAGTCAATCGTTGCTATACGATGTGCAAAATAGCGAGTAATTATGCTCTCTTCTTCCGGCTTCCAATAACGGTTGTAAGAAAAATAATAATAAATATTGAGGTGATAAAAATGGTAATGGCTGACAAGCCTACTGAACTATGTCTAGAAATCGACCTTGATGAAAATGATGATATAAATAGCGATAAAATCAAAAAAGAAATATGTGATAGGTATGGAAAATATTTATATAAGTTTTATGACGATATCCCATTTGCAATAGAAACATCCGAAGATAATAAGACAATAATAGTTAAGCTGTTTGTATTATAAACAGCTTATATATATATCAATCTCTTTGTCATATTCGCCAAATGTTTCATGTATATACAAAATGTCGTTCCTATATTTTTCTACTGATTCTTTTTTAGCCGGATTAAATCTATTAAAACCAATAAGATTTTGTAGATGTGAAATCACGTATCCTCTAGTTAAACGTTTGTAGTATATTACATTATAAAGAATATTATGCCTGTACTCATCAGTGCAGTACTTTCGAGCGCGATACCCGTATAATGCTAAGTATGAAACTTGATTAAATTTAGTGAAAAAATTTATTTTATGATTGTAATCATGTGCAAGGCTATATTTTAAATTCAAATTAGGTATTGCGTTATAATTAAATGCACTACACTCTATTTGCGTATAATCAATAAAAAATTTATTGCAGTCTTTACAATAAATAAGATAGTATGTATGTTTTCTTTCTGTTGGTTCTTCACGTTGAGTAATATCATAGCCCGATGGTATTGTATTCATATAGCTTAAAGTGGTTTTATAAAAGTCTAAGTCATGTCCATTTTGCTCGCAATATAAATAACTCGTAAAAACATAAACATCTATTTTTTTAAAATCTTCTTCTGATTTTTCAATCCATTTTATAAATGGATCTGTATACCAAATACCTTTGCGTTTTCTTTTAGATGTATTGGTGCTTTGCGCTGTTGAATATTGTATTGGTAACTGAGATGCTTTTGGTTTATATAATCTTTTTTTGCGCTCAAAATCTGCTTTATCTGGGTCGTATTTTGACATAACGGACTCCTTTATATGGAATTACCACTCATACTTACAATTATTACAGTGCCATTGATGTTTTACTTTTTGCGACATCAATCCGAAAAGAAATACCGAGCCTGCTTTTGAAGACGCAGAGATTCTTTGAATATTTGTCGAGCCACATGTTGGACATTTTGGAGTTGTATCTCTTGTTTTCTTCATCTCCTGCCACTTTATTTCAAAATCTGCTAGTTTTAATTGAAATTCAATCGGATCTTTTTCTTTTAATTCATTCATTGCGAGAATTAAATCGTTGTTTTTTGTGACAGCCCATAATGTAAGATATTCATCATATGTAATTGCCTCAACTACATACTCACATCCATCAAACTTGCAATTATATGTGCCTATTGGATTTTCGTGTCCGCGTACAAATGCCGTATCTCGGTTGTTTTCGTAACATTTTTTACAAAAATAGCAACTATACATTATACCACTCCGTTTCTTTTTTATTATATCATATAGTTTATTGGAAGTAAACAATAGCGGTGCTTGTAAAATATAATAAAGAAACTGGATTTTCTTCTTTGCCAACAAATATTTTTTCGTATTTTAGTTCTAAAAAAGCAGAAAGTGCAAAATCAGGAATAGAGAAATTATTTGCTATAGATGATATCATAGATTTCTCAAAAACTACTCAAGATATTGACAAACTTATAGAATCGACAGGCGTTGCAGACGAAACCTTTGCAAAATTTATTTATGATGCCAAAGATTCCAATAAGGTATTCAAGTCATCTGGCGAGATGTTAAAATCGTACTCATCTTATCTTGGTAAAGTTGGTGCTAAAGCTGTAGCCGCAGAAGCAGGAACTATTGCTCTTAAGGTAGCAATGAAAGCCCTGTCTACTATTGGATGGACTCTTTTAATCTCCAGTATTACAAGTGCTATCACTGCTTTCGCTACATCTGAAGACAGATTGGCTGAAGCAGCACAGGAAGCTGGTCAGGCTTTTGCATCTGATAAACAGAATATTGAAGATTATAAAACAAAGATATCTGATTTATATACTGTAATCAATGACGAAAACTCATCTTACGAACAAGTGACAGATGCAAGAAAACAGTTATTATCAATTCAAAATGATTTAATTGATAATTATGGCGACGAAAAAGACGCAATCGACATTGTAACAGACGCTATCAATGGTCAGGCTAATGCATTAGATAGACTTACAGCGTCTAAATGGCAAAGCACTGTTGACGACTTCAATAAGAGCAACGGATTCTGGAACAAATTTGCAGACAGCGCAAAGAATTCACTAGGACATTATAATAACAACTTCGAACGAATGATTGGAGAAATGGAAAATTCAACAATCAGCTTCGATATGGTAAATTATAATACTGACAATTTTAAGAAGTTTGAAGCACTGTTAAAATCATTATATGGCGTTGAAGGTGTAATATCTGACTACGGAGAAAAAACATATACTATTAGTGGAAATCTTGATGATATATATGGAAAATTGCAAAATATCAAAGATCTTGCTAATTCATATGGAATAGAACAAACATCTGGCATATCTGACGCATTAACAGAAGTAAACAGCAAGTTGGATGAATATCAGAGTTTATACGACCAGTATGTATTAAATGATGTTATATTCAAAAATTCCGACTATACAGATTATTTCAAAAGTATAAATGAGGCATATTCAAAATATGAAGAAGCTTTTAATTCTGGTGTTGATGAAGATATAGAAAAAGCTACGCAAGAATACGCAAGCATTGTATCTAATATCATTAACAGTATTAGTGATTCGGATGAGAACAAAGATGCTATTGTAGAGTATTTTAGCAGTATGTATCCTGTGTTACAAGCTGAGGTTGACACATGGAAATTTAAGGCTAAAATAACTCCTTCTTTTGATACATATGATTCTGAAACTGATTCTAATATGAAGGAAGATTTGGCAAAATTTTCAAGTGCTGAAGATTTACTAAACTTTAAACCAGACGCATCTAACAATCAAGATAAAGTTGAAGCATATGAGAGATTAAAAAGCACAGCCAAGAGAGACTTTCATAATAGTTTAGATGCTCTTGTAGACGCTGCAGTTGAGTTTTACGGATTGAGGACTCAAGCAGCTCTTGATTTCTTAGATAGAATTGGTGCAAACAATGGAACGGGTGCTGGCTTTGGAAATACTCTTAGCAACTCAGAATCTCAGGTAAATCCTACAACTGCTGAAGAATGGTTTGATAAGTTATCAAACGACGAAAAGAATCTTGCCAATAGTCAGGCATTCGAGCAGGCTCTTGAACGTCAGAAAGAAAAACTTGATGGCGCAACATTATCTGCTAACGATTATGATAAGGCATTAGCAGATGTAATAGCTAGTCAGAAAAAAGTCAGCAAAGATAAAACCAAGTCAGAAATGATAGACACAATAAATGGCATGTCTGACGGTTTTGATATATTAGACAAGATATATGCTGATGTCAAAGACGGTGATGTGTTCGACTTTACTAACCTCGACTCAAAAAAATTCGAAGAAGCATTTAGCGGTCTTAAAGACGAATACACTGAATTTATCGAAAAAGTATCTTCTTCTCCTAACGATATAAAAGGTTGTCAAGATGCATTTAACAACTTGGTTACAGCATGGATTGAATCTAAAGGCATATTGGGCGAAATAACAGAAGATACAGCCAGTCTAACTGCTTCTATGTTAGATAATATGGGAGTTGTCAATGCTGAAGAGGTAGTAAATTATCAGTTAGCAGCAAGTAGAGCTTATGCAGCTGAAACCGGAAAAGATTTAAATAATGCAACATTAGAAGAATTAACAGCTTTTGCACAAGAAGCAGATCTAACAGATGTAGCTAGAGCTTCTCTTGCTAATTATGTTATACAAAAAATTAAAGCAGCTAGTATAACAATTACTACGAGTGCTGATATTGCCAACATTACATCGTTATGTACTCAACTTGGAGTTGCAGGACGTGCACTAGAAGCATACGCTCGTCTAAAAGCTATTGCAATGGATACAAGTGGGAAGTATACAGATGGATATAAAGAATATGCTGCCACTTCAGCCGATCAGATTCTGCAAAATGCTGTTGTTAAGGCACAAGAAAAATACGTCCCACAAGTAAAATACAACGGTGCCGACACAACAAACAAAACTTCAAAATCAGGTTCTTCGTCGAAAAACTATGAGACAGAACTTAAGAAACAATTAGAATCAATCAAAACTGAATACGAAAAAGGTTCTATCACTCTTGATGAATACTATGAAAAATCACTTTCATTAATAAAACAGTATTATGACGAAGGCAAAATTGAAGCTTCAGACTTCTATGATAATAACAAATCTCTTCTTGACGATTATTTAAAATATCTGGAAATTGCATATAAACGTGGCAGTATGTCATATGGAGAATACTTCGCCAAGTATTTAAAGGCTGTACAAGATTGCTATGATAAAGGTGCAATATCAACAGAAGAATACTGGAACTATAACAAAGAACTCTTAGATGACTATGTTGATAGTGCCAAAAAGATTTTAGATAACTTATATGACCATAAGAGTATGCAAGCTGCTGGAGTTAGTGACTTAAAGCAATATCTTACTACCTGCTATGAAATGATTAAATCATTTTACGATCAGGGTAAAATAAGTGCATACGACTATTATAATTATCTAAGCGACTTTTATGACTATCAGATTAGTGTCTATGACAAGGTTATAGATGCTGTAACAAATAAACTTGATGACCAGATTGATGCATTAGAGAAACAAAAAGACCAAATTGAGAAAAATTATAAAGCTCAAATTGATGTTCTTGAAAAAGAAAAAGATGCATTGGAAGCAGGAAATGACGCAAGGAAAGATGCTATTGACTTGCAAAAAGCTTTATATGAAATGAACCGTGCGCAAAACCAGCGTACTGATTTAGTATATAAAGACGGTCAAATGGTATACGTAGCCGATCAACAAGGTATTAGAGATAAAAAAGATGAGCTTGACGACCTTGAATATCAGCGCAAGATAAAAGAGATTGAGAAACAGATTAGTTCATTAGAAAAAACAATGGATAGTCTTACAGACGGCATCGACCAACAGATTGAAGACTTAAATAATTACAAAGACCAATGGGAAGATGTTAAAAACAAATTTATTGAGCAGCAAAATGAACTTCTTGCAGAACAGATTATTGGTAAGGATTGGGAAATCGACATACAGAATATGCGTATGGAGGCTCTTGTTGAGTTTACAAACAAATATATAGCAATGCAACAGGCACAAGCAGATGCTGCTGTAGCCGCTGCAAACAAGATTGTTGAGGCTCAACGTAGTATAGCCGCAATGCAAAACACAACACCTACTACAATCTCTACTCCATCGACATCTAGTAGTTCAAGTGGCGGTTCTAAAGGAAACAATAAAAAAAATACCACATCTAAAAGTAATAATATTAAGGCTGAAGTAAGATCTGTTGTTTCGCCTGGATATAAAACATCGGGCGAAGCATCTTCAAAGATTTCTTCATATAATGGTAATGGAGTAATGAAGAAGAATGGTAAATGGTATGTATATAAAAAATATGCATCTGGTACAGACAATGCAGAAAAAGGCTGGCATATTGTTTCAGAAGATAATATTGGCGATGAGATTGTTATTGACAATAATGGCAACGCATTTATTCCACATGGAGAGCAATTATACAACTTTGATGGTGGCGAAAAAGTAATCAAAGCGTCTGAAACAAAAAAGATTTTAGATAATGAAGGAAATTATATTCCTTTATATTCCAAAGTTACTACTTCAGACAGCTTTAGCAATATTACAAATGCATTTGCAAATAGCCCTATGTACAACTCCAATAAAGTAAATGGTGTCTCAAGCATTTCAAAGTTTACACAAGCAAAAGCTTCAGAAAGAAGCGTATCGCTATCTATTGGCGATATTGTTGTACAAGGCGTGCAGGATGTAAATGGTCTTGTCAAAGCTGTAAAGCAAAGATTTCCAAATTCGCTTTTACAGGAATTAATGAAATAACTATATGGAGAGTGGTTGTTTAACACCACTCTCCTATTTTAATGGAGAAATAAAATGGCAGATATAACAAAAGAAGATATTGAGGCTGTTGATATACTTGCAAAAGAGATTGCAAAAGTTGTCAAACAGAATTCTCAAACTGCAGATTACAGTTTCACATCTGTAATTAAGGCGGTTAATGCAAACGGCACTTACACCGTGTTAGACAGAAATGGGATAGAAAGAGATGTGAAATGTGTAATACCTGGTCTTCCACTTTCTGTCGGTAAAAACGTATGGCTAAAAATGCCATGTGGTGATATAAAAAAACTTCATATATATGGTGTTGTATAAAAGAATAGAGGTGAAGAACAATTGGCAAAACCTATAATAACTAAAATAACTCCATTCGATGCTACGAACGCTTATACTGTTTCGTTGCTTTGGACTGGAAACAGACCAAAATCTAATAGAATTATTATAACGGATAATATAACTGGGTCTACAGTATTTGACGACACAGTAGCAACATATGCACTACAACATACTATTCCGGCAGGTAAGCTTGTAAATGGAAGATATTATATGATACAGGCTATTATTACCGACGAAGATGGCAATGTCTCTGCGTTGTCTGATAAAAAGCTGTTCTACACTCTCACAACGCCAACTTTTATGTTTAACAACTTGCCAGAAGATAAATTAAAAAACGCCAGTTATGCAGCCTCAATAACTTATTATTCAGTTGAGCTTGAAGAATTGCAGAGTTATAAATTTTATCTATATGATTCGGTTAAAATTAAAATCCTTGAATCTGATATGCTAACAGATACTGTCAATGTTGGCTATACATATAAAGCATTGCAAAATAATACATCTTACTATGTACAGTGCATTGGATATACAAAAAACGGTTTGATATTAGATACTGGGTTACATTTGTTAAATGTATATTATGATAATCCAAGCATTTACTCTCGTGTATATGCAGAAAACATGCCGGACGTTGGTTGTGTAAGTATTAAATCACACTTCATACATATTAAAGCTTCTGGAGATGATAACTATGAGTATATTGACGACTATATTGATTTGACGTCCAAAAAATTAATATACAACCAAGGCTTTAAAATTGAAGGCGACTTTGCAATGAAATTAACTGGTAAAAAGTTATGGAAAAGTTCTGAAATTTTAAGAATGCGAAATGATTACAATAATGTTGTTGTAAGTTCATATATATACCCAGATAATATGCTACGTTTTAAACTTACTGTGGACAACGGGCTATGCAACTATATATTATACTCAGACGCATTATCTTTTGAACAGGTTGATGACGTTACTATATTTATAAAAAGAGTTAATAATATATATCTTATTAAAACTTTTATTCAGATAGGAAATAACAGTGGAGAAGAAAAAAGCAATATATGGTATGGATTACAGTATCCGTCCAGTGCGCAAAATTTAGATATATGGATTGATGATGATGGAACGTTATATAAGGTCGATAAAGACTCTTATTCTATTAGCGATGATTCTACTCAACCATCTAGCACAAATAAAGATGACTTATGGATTGGAGGCGAATAATCAATGTTTATATGCGGAAATAGTCTTATTGGTGGGTCTAATGCATGTTGTTTATCGCCAACCGGAGTGTCTGATATAACTTATGTCGAGCTTTCTAATGGCTTGTATGATACTTTATATATCACTAAAGATATAAACTTAGACGCAGACAGTCAATATCCTACTGACTGGGATTTTGACACAATTTTATATGCAAAGTTTAATGGAAACACATCTGCTGGCAACATATCTTGGAGTGCTGAAACAGTAACATCTGTTTTATTGAAATGTAGACAAACTGATTCATACAAATGGAAAACTTTATATGTAAAAGATGTAAGCTCTGCTACTTCTACATCTGATTATAATATAGACTTTAATGACTATCTTGCGAACGGAGAAACAGAATATGCTGTTGTGCCTGTGTATTACGGAACAGAGGGTGATTATAGCTCTGCTATAGTTGATGCTAAGTATAATAAGTTATTCTTAATTGAAAACGGAATTGTGTATTGCACTGAAATAACAGATGGATTCTGTGACACAGAAAGGAATATTGATACTGCAACACAGAATCTACTTAATTTTAAATATCCAATGTTTACGCGTAATTCACTTGCTAACTATGATTCAGGAACATGTTCTGGTAATTTTGTAACGGTTGATGATATTGATAACTGTACTCTTCAGTTAGATTCAAAGTATGATAGGAAACGTATAAAATATCAGAAAGAAGTAATGGATTTTATAACTGATGGCAAACCTAAAATTTTAAAATTACCAGACGGAAGAATGTGGATTATTAGAGTGTTAGGTAATCCAACAGATTCAGCTGAAGATACATATAACAATAGATATATATCATTTAACTGGGTTGAAGTTGCAGATGCTAGATCAGAGGAAGATATGTATTATTTAGGATTTTCAGATGTATCTGAGGAATGGTGGTGACGATTTATATGCCAAAAAACTTATTAGTAAGCAGTGAAGATATGTCTATTGTCCTGCCACAGTGTATATCAGCTTCACCACAAGCAATTAAACTGAGAATCGAGGTAATTAACAGTAGCAAAGATATTGTTGGTGTTATAGAAGGTATTGTTGAAGGTAATATGTCTATAGATGCAACATCTGATGTTAGAAGAACATGTAGTTTTTCTATAATGCCAACTTTCACACAAAAGATTAAATTAGATAAAAATAGTTTGATCTGGATAGATAGAGATATAAGAGTATTTGTATCGTTGTATAATGTAAGAACTCAAAAATATGTAGAATATCCACTTGGATGTTATGTATATACTGACACTTCTAGTTCGTATGATGCGACTACTAATCAGTTATCAATAAACTGCTCAGACTTTATGGTTAAGCTTGATGGTACTAAGAATGGTCAGTTAGGAGCTTTGAATACAAAATATCCTGCATATGAAGAAAATCCTGACACCGGAGAGGTTATAAAGTACAATATAATCAGAGATGCTGTTATTACTACTCTCACCACACTTGCAAGGATAAATAATTATTTAATAGACGATATTGGCGAATATAAGGCAATGCCACAATACAATAAAGAATGGGAATTATACAGGGCTAAGCACAAAGATACGTGGAATACAATACCATACGATCAGGAATTTGAATGTGGTTGTAATGTATTGGGGATATTAACAACATTTCGTGATTTATACCCTAATTATGAAATGTTTTTTGATATGCATGATAATACATTTGTATGTCAGATGATTCCGTCGTGCTATGATGATGATTTGTTTATTGACAATGATTTTATACAAAAAGTGCTTATAAGCGAAGACATGTCTGTTGATATGACGACAGTAAGAAATGTGTGTGAAGTATGGGGTGAAGTTTTTGAAACGGATTTCTTTACAGAAACATGCACTTATTCTAATAACATTTTTTCATGCAATGTAGATAAATTTGGGGATGCTTATTCGTCTGGCGATATAGTTAGTATTAGGCTCCCATCTGTAAATCAGGCAAATCCAAAATTAAATATAAACGGTATTGGCGCCATATCAATTTATGATGAAAATACCGATACTCCAATAACAGAAAATCGTATTAAAGCAAATAATGTATACAGCTTTAAAATAAAGCGTACATATGAAAACCATGAAGTTGTTTTCTATGCATATCTATTAGGACAATGGCAGGTACATGCTATAAATGTTTTAAGCAATGGAACTGGAAGTAGCGAAATAGTTACAGCATCTGACGGTAGCAAATATACTTTATATAGTAAAGAATATTTCAAGAAATTTTACAACTGCGAACGTGTAGATTTTGAAATTATTCCAGACTCTCCTTTTGCAATTGAAAAGATTGGAGAAATACTTGATGTAAAATCAGATGGCGAATATGAAAATATAACATCAGACGACCTAGCAGCAGCTAGAGCAAAATATGAAAATTGGAAGAATTGTAGGCTAACAGATAATATAACTATTACCACTACTTTTCTTCCTTTTTTAGATGTTAATAAAAAAGTTTCTTATAAACCATCTAATTCTACAGAGGTAAATCAGTATATTATAAAAAACATTTCTCATGATTTTACATCATGCACAAGCACTATTGAAATGTGTCGTTTTTATCCATTATATACTGATTAATATAAATATGTTGGAAAGGAAAAATAGATGGAGACTAACAAAAAGAAATTTTTAGATATTATCGGGCTGTCTACGTTTAAGGATTGGCTTGATAAATATCATATAAATGATAAATCTGTGCATTTACCATCTGGCGGTACGGAAGGTCAGTTATTAAAGTACGGCGCAGGTAAACCGGAATGGGCTGACAATGAAAATATTGAAATAAGTTCTATATCAGAAAGCACATCTGACGGTGGCGAAAACATAATTACTTTTTCTGACGGAAAAACAATGACTGTAAAAAATGGCTCTAAGGGTAGTTCTGGTGTAACACCGACAATAAAAGCTGCGTCTGGTGCAAATATTGCATCCGTAGGAGTACCTTCTGTTACAGCCAGCACAAGTGGCACTATAACCACTTTCACTTTTAATAATCTTAAGGGTGAAAAAGGCGACGCTGGTACAAATGCCACTACTACTGCCGCTGCATCTACAACAGCAAATGGTTTGATGAGTTCAACCGATAAAACAAATTTAAATACAGTAATGTCTACCCTCGCACTTGCAACATGTTCAACCGCAAGAAACGTTACTGCTAAAGTTGCTACACTTGCAAATTTCGTGCTTAAGCCGGGTGCAACAATTGTTGTAAAATTTACAAGCACAACTACAACTAATCCATCTAGCGGCAATCTTACATTAAATGTAAATAACACAGGGGCTAAAGCTATAGCTTTTACGAGAAATGGCGCCATAGGCACTTTAAATTATTCAAGCGCAGGAGCTTTTTGTAATAATATAGCGCATATTTTTACATATAACGGAGCTTGCTGGGTGTGCTCAAGCTACAATGCCGACAACAATACATGGACTGCATTTAAAGGATGTACGTCGTCAGCTAATGGTACTGCCGGATATTTACCTGCCCCGACAAAAGGAAATCAAGATAAGTTTCTTAAGGGCGATGGTACTTGGGGAGAGCCAACAGTAGATGCTACCGGTATTACATATGACGATGAGCCAACTACAGGGCTATACACAAATATGACTTGGATTGGCGATTAAAAAGGAGGGAATTTCTATGGCGAGTTATTCGCATGAATTTAGTAATTTTCCTGACCAGTTAATTACAAGACATAATTTTAAAAACATAGATGACAATTCAGGTGTATCAAACCTTATTAATGAAATAAACTCATTAAGAGCTGCTGGCAAATACGATGAAGCAGCAAAATTGATAAGAACATCTAGTGATTTAATATCTCAGTACATAGTTGACTCTACAACGTTTAGAACGTGGGAAGAAGAAATATGGAATGGTCAGGTATTTGCAAAGCAAAAGCAACAGGTAATATTTGATGGCGACGATATTCCTGTCGGTGAGCTTGGCGATATCTGGATTGGAGCGTGATATATATGTTATGTAATCCTACAAGCTACTATCCAGATAAAATAGATGATATGACATTCTTTCAGGATGTGAATCTTGAGACATATCCTGTTATGAAGGAATATGAAAGAATAATTTCAAGCGGTAAATATGATGAGGCAAACGAATACATAAATCAGCAAAGTGGTATATATGGCTACTTCGCTGATTTTTTTAATTTAGTCGAAAACAGGATTTACACTTGGCAAAATTACTTATTAAGCAAGAAAAAGATTAATCCATTCACAGATTCTGATGATGAGCCTACAGAGCTTACAGAAGGTATGTATTGGATATAAATTTAGGAGGAAATTATTATGGCTGTAAATGAAGAAATTGTTACAGGTAAAAAGTTTAGAAGATTAATTGATGTTGCTACAAATAAATGGAGAAGATATAGTTTTTGGAATAAAGCTAAAGACACAGAATGCGAAGATGGTACCGATGTTGAAACTAAAGTTGGGGCAATTAAAGGTATTACTACTTCTACCAATGTTTCAGAAACAGGTTATGCTGCTGACGCAAAAACGGTCTCAGAGATAAACCAGAGTTTAACTCAGTTAAAAAATCCAGCTAAAGGAACAAAAGGTATTCTAGTTAATGGCGGTTCGACTTTAACTAAAGATTATTTATTAGTTTATACATTACAGTCTACGAATACCGCTTATTCGGGTGTATCTATAAGCATTAATGGTATTAATGTTGCACAATTAACAAGTCAGAGTGCAAATTGTAAACAAACAATCGTTGGGTCAGTTAGGGCATTTAAAGGGGATATAATTAGTATCACAATAAGTAATTTTGGTGGAGATGCTAGTGTATATGCATATAGTCCAAACACAATCTAAATTTGACATTATAAATGACATTTTTAACAATATTATATATTAGAATAAAAACAATTGCTATATATAATAATATGTTACAATGCAACTTTTATTTTTTATAATATTACCATTTATATCCCTAGCTTGTGTGTACCATTTACCGTTACTAACAAATGGTTGTGATAGGATTACATTTGTTAAAGTTGATACGACAGACACAATTACGGTATCAACTGATGTTAATAATATATTACCATAGGAATCACTATTAATTGAGGTATTAAAAACACCCTTTAAAGATTTCTCAGCTAAACTCTGGCTAAATTGTCGAGAATCTTATTCTTATAAATAGTATTAATAAATTGCCAACCACAAAGCCCTTAGATTATAATAAGCCTAAAGGCTTTCTTCAAAGATAGCAAAAAGGAGGCAGAATATGTCAGTGAATGTT
>ENA-OURZ01001286-OURZ01001286.1-human-gut-metagenome-genome-assembly--contig:-NODE-1286-length-28368-cov-4.298132_pt1 | contig 28368 bp, 30 predicted proteins | sample MGYA00242073_ERZ509195 | MGnify/ENA primary metagenome ERZ509195 (study PRJEB26280, sample SAMEA2338837) | human gut metagenome | biome: human gut; feature: human-associated habitat; material: faeces... | reverse complement strand
ACAGCTTGATGATGATTCGGAAGGAAATCCTGCATCCGTCATATTGATCACGATCGTGATCGTGGCGATCTGGCTTTTGATCCTCGGACTTCTGATCAAACTGGATGTGGGAGGCTTTGGCAGCAATGTCATGACACCGATCCTGAGGAATGTACCGGTTGTCAATAAGATTCTGCCGGCGTCGGAATCTGCGGCTGATGAGAGTGGATATGAAGGGTACAGCTCTTTGCAGGAGGCGGTCGACCAGATCAAGACACTGGAGCTTCAGCTTTCCGCAGCGACAGCGGAATCGCAGACGGATGAGACGACGATCGCGCAGATGCAGGCGGAGATCGAAAGACTGAAAACGTTCGAAAATAACCAGCTGGAATTCCAGAAGATCAAAAATGAATTTTATCAGGAAGTTGTTTATGCGGAAAAAGGACCGGGTGCAGACGAATATGCCAAGTATTATGAGTCTATGGATCCGACGACAGCAGAGGCGCTATATAAAGAGGTTGTCGCCAAACAGCAGGAAACGACGGAAATACAGGATTATGCAGCTGCATATTCCGCAATGAAGCCAAAAGAGGCAGCAGCGATCTTTGAATCCATGACGGATAATCTTCAGCTGGTTGCCCGGATTCTGGGTGTGATGTCAGCAGACGACAGAGGAAAGATACTTGGTGTGATGGACGCGGCAGTAGCGGCGCGAGTTACAAAAATTATGGATCCGGAAAGCTAATATTTGTGCCCGGACGACCGATATAAATAATAGAGTTCTGTACAAATACGGAACTCAAAAATCGGAAGGAAAGGAGGAGCCATATGACAAGTAATGCAATTAGCAATTTTGCAGGGGCGACAGGGTATCAGATGAGTGCTCCAAAGGCGCAGCAGAATGCGGAACAGAGTTTTTCGGATATGCTCAGACAGACAGCCCCGACAGTGCAAAGCCCGGCAGATGGTGTACAGCAGACTGCGCAGCCGGCAAAAGAGCAGCCGAAGCAGACAGATCAGCAGCAGACGGATACGCAGCCGGCTGACAATCAGCAGACAGATGAAGCCAAAGAGCCAAACACACAGGATGTGCAAAAATCTGCAGAAAAGGAACAGGTGCAGCAGACGGAAGAAACCGCTGCAGAAGAACCGAAGCAGGAAGAAGAAACCGGAGAACCGGATGCGGTATTGCTTTCGGATGTGATGCAGCGGATTCTGCAGCAGATCACGGAGCAGCTCGGTGTTTCGCCGGAAGAAGTTCTGCAGGCGATGGATGCACTTGGTATTTCCGCGGAAGATCTTTCGCAGAATATGGCAGCACTATTGTCAGAGCTGACAGGTACGGATCAGATGGCGGTTCTGACGGATGAATCGCTTTATACACAGGTAAGTGATCTGGCAAATGCGGTAGAGCAGACGATCGAAGAGCTGGCAGATACTTTGGGGATGGATAAAGAGCAGCTGACAACACTTCTGCAAGACAGCGTAAAGGAACCGGGAGAGCCGGTTATTGTAGTGGAACAGGAATCTGCAGCACCTGTTACCGATATGCAGCAGGAAAGCACAGGCAATCAGGAAGTACAGACGGCAACGACCACGGATATCGAGGCAGAGCAGCCGCGTGAGACAAAGAGAGACGAAAACGGTAATATGCAGCAGCAGATGCAGGATATGCAAAAGCCCGCAGAAAATCTGCAGCAGACGCAGGGCAGTGCAATAGCGGCAGAACAGACGACAGAGCGGTTTGACCTGCAAAGGACACAAAAGATCATAGATCAGATTGCGGATTATGTGAAGATACATTCGGGCGAAAAGCTCACTTCAATGGAGATCGCGCTAAATCCGGCAAGTCTTGGCAGTGTGAACCTGCACGTATCCTCAAAAGGCGGCGTGATCAGCGCACAGCTGTATGCACAGGATGAGGCAGTCAGGGCAGCTCTGGAGAGCCAGGTGGCAGCATTGAAGGAATCGCTGGAAGCACAGGGCATGAAGGTAGATGCGATCGAAATTACGGAGCACAGCCATCAGCTGGAACAGAATCTGGATCAGAACGGCGGGCAGCAGGAAAGTGCAGAAGCACAGAAAAAGTCAGGCAGAAGACTTTTAAATCTGGATGAACTTCCGGAAGAAGCCTATGAAGAGAAAATGACACAGGCAGAAAAACTGCAGATTGAAATGATGCGGATGGGCGGTAACAAACTGAACTTCCAAGTATAAAAGAAAGGAGAGAAGCATGGGCGTAGCAGCAATTGTAGAAGATGGCAAGATCACAAATGCAAAATCGACAACAAGTACAAAGGAAAAATCCTCAACACTCGGCAAAGATGATTTCCTGCAGCTTTTAGTAGCGCAGATGAAATTTCAGGATCCGCTTGAGCCGACTTCCAATACGGAATACATAGCACAGTATGCGACGTTCTCGGAAGTGGAACAGATCCAGAATATGAGTAAGAGCATGGATCTGAGCAGAGCCTCAAGCCTTGTCGGACAGACCGTACAGATCACTTCCACGGATGATAACGGCAAAGAAACGACGAAGATGGGTAAAGTGGATTATGTAAAATATGAGAACGGAAAAGCAATGGTTTCCGTTGATGAGGAACTGTACTCTCTGGATGATGTGACTTATGTATGTGATCAGGACTACCTGACAGCTTTCGGACTGGCACAGACGCTTGTATCGGATATGGCAAAGCTTCCGAAGATTGAACAGGTAACAGCATCTGATAAAGAAACAATTGAAAAGGTTCTGAAACAATATGATGATATGAATGATTATCAGAAGACATTCTTATCCAAGTCGGTTGTCGGTTCACTGGAAGAATATCGCAAGAAGCTGGCTGAGCTTTCCGGCAATAAAGCAGATGACACGGAGAATGCAGACGGTGATAAAGCAGACGGCGGCAAAACAGACGGCGGCAATGATACAGCACAGGATGTATAGAAACGGAGGCGGAATATGAGTATACAGATAAACCCATACATATCCGCTTTGCAGGAAACACAGAAAGCCCCGGTTTCAAAAACACAGGAAAAAAGCGAAGCAGGCAGATTTGGAGCATTACTGGAAGAAAAGCAGAAACAGCTTGATACACAGACTGTCAGATTTTCCAAGCATGCGGCAAACAGGCTGTCGGAAAGAAATATCAGTCTTTCGGAAGGTCAGCTGAAGCGTTTGAGCGAGGGGATGGATAAGGCAAGCGGAAAAGGAATCAAGGAACCGCTTGTGCTGATCGATAATCTGGCATTTATCGTCAGCACCGGATCCAGAACAGTGATCACGGCGACAAGCCAGGATCAGACACAGGAAAACATTTTTACAAATATTGATGGTACCGTAATCAACTAGCCGGACCTTACAGGAGGCTATCAGTTCCTGAATGACAGAGGGAACGAAAACGTACTACAAGGAGGTCATTTACTATGATGAGATCACTCTACTCTGGTGTATCGGGTCTGAAGACGCACCAGACAAAAATGGATGTTATTGGTAATAACATCGCAAATGTAAACACAACTGCATTCAAATCACAGTCCATTACATTTTCAGAACTGATGTATCAGACAACACAGGCAGCTTCGGGTGCCAATACACAGACCGGCAAGGCAGGTACCAATGCCCGTCAGATCGGTCTTGGCGTAAAATCAGGTGCGATCACTGCATCTGTGGAAACATCGGGCTCTTCTCAGTCTACGGGAAATCCGTTTGATATCAAACTGACCGGTAATTCTTTCTTTATCGTCAGCGACGGATCATCCAATTTCTTTACAAGGGACGGATCTTTCTATGTAGACGGTCAGGGCAATCTGGCTATGAGCTCTAACGGTTATACCGTACAGGGCTGGGGTGTGGATAACGGAAAGATCGTCAGAGATACGGTCAGCCCGCTTCGTATCATGAGCTCCGATAATATGACATATCCACCGGAGGCTACCACACAGGCACACGTTTCCGGTATTGTGGATAAGAATGATACTTCCGTCAGCTCGGAAGCAGGTAAGATCATCAGCATCAGCTTCTTTGATAACCGAGGTTACTCCTATACGGCAAAGCTTTCCATGAAGGCAACAGCAGCAGAAGGACAGTATACGGTAGAATTGACAGATATTCTTGATTCCAAGGGAAATGCGATCGATAAAACAAATATTAAACTCGGTTCTGTCAGAAACGTGGCAGAGAGCAAGAAGCTTTCTCTGGCAAACGGCTGCAGTGTTAATGGTACTACGCTGACGTATCTGGATGAGGCAGGTCAGAACCAGACAATGGATCTGAGCGGAAATCTGACAGATGCCCAGAAGCAGATACTGGCAGAGTCTTACGGCTTTACCTCCTACGATGAAATGGCAAAGCTGTATGTGACGGGAGCTGATGGCACTGTTACGACACTGGGAGCCCATCTGGACGGTGGAACCTTTGCACAGGTGATCAATGCAGCGGATGGCAGCATTGCAACAGACGGAAAGCAGATCACAGGCGGTATTATCCAGTATAATACGGCGACAGGTGAGATCCAGAGTGTCAACGGACTGACCAATAACCTGAATCTGGTGCTTGACTTTGGAGATCAGCCGGGCAGTGCATTTGAGAATATTACGATTGACTTTTCACCATCCTCTAACTACAACAACAACGGAACGAGTACGATCAGCGGTGATTACGGTGATGTTGATGGCAAAGGAACCGGTAGGAAGCTTGGTGAAATGACGGGCATTTCCATCCAGACAGACGGTATGATCTACGCAGCATACGATAATGGTATGACAAAGCTGCTTGGTCAGATCGCAGTTGCCAGCTTCGCAAACCCATCCGGTCTGCAGAAGGAAGGTGATAACCTGTATTCCGCAACCTTAAACTCCGGACAGTTTGATGGCATCGGTATGGATGTTACAAGTGACGGCGGTTATATGACGACAGGTGTTCTGGAAATGAGTAACGTAGATCTTTCTTCTGAATTTACAGAAATGATCACAACGCAGAGAGGTTTCCAGGCAAACTCCAGAATTATTACAGTTTCTGACACATTGTTGGAAGAACTTGTCAATCTGAAGAGATAAATTTGATGAAATAAAGGAAAAGCCTCTGTATCTTGTATACAGGGGCTTTTGCAATAGTAAATAATCTACTCAGGGGCTTTTGCCCGCCTATGAGCAAGCTCACATGGTTTTAGACTTTTTGCACCTGCCATCATTAAATATAGGGGGGTCTCTGTAATAAAGAAACGGGATTTAAGTGGTCTGTGTGGTTTAGAAATGCAAAAAGGCATAGACAAGATACAAAAAATTTAGTAGAATTGATTAGTAAGGTTAGAGGTATGTATATACATATAAAATAATAGGTAGGTGAAAAAATTGGATATAGCTTCCATTATCGGAATGGTCATGTGTGGCTTTTTCCTGATATACGGTATTTGCAGCGGTGATGACGGGGCAGCGGCACTTGGCAATTTCTATGATTTCTCGTCTATATTGATCACATTCGGTGGTGCAATCTGTGCGACACTGGCAAGTCATACGTTGTCAGACTTTTTGGCAGGTTTAAAGAGCTTTCTTCTGATCTTTAAAACGCCGGCACTTGATACACCGCAGATCATTTCCAAAATTATAGAGCTATCAAATGTAGCAAGAAAAGAAGGATTGCTTTCTTTGGAAGAGGCAGCGGCAGATTTGGACGATGCTTTTTTGAAGAAGGGAATCCTGTTGATCGTTGACGGAACAGATCCGGAGCTTGTCCGTGGTATCATGGATACGGAGCTGGGCAGTATCGATGCAAGACACAAAAAACGAATTGGGTTCTGGGAGGCACTTGGTGCCATGGGCCCTGCCTGGGGTATGATCGGTACGCTGATCGGTCTGATCAACATGTTAAAGAATATGTCGGATGTAACATCAGTCGGACCGAATATGTCCGTTGCACTTGTTACAACGTTTTACGGTTCCATACTTGCCAACTGGCTCTGTACGCCGGTCTCCGCAAAGCTGAAGGCTGATAATGATGCGGAGATCGAGGCAAAGGAGATCATGGTGGAAGGTCTGTTATCCATACAGGCAGGTGAAAACCCGCGTGTTATTGAAGAAAAGCTGAAATCCTTCCTGGCACCGAAGGACAGAACGACAGTCGGAGAAGAGGAGGCGGAAGTAAATGGCTAAGAAGCGGCAGGAAGAACCACCGAAGGGTTCCCCCGCATGGATGGCGACGTTCAGTGATCTGATGAACCTGCTTCTTTGTTTCTTCGTGCTTCTGTTTTCAATGTCTACTGTAGACGCACAGAAGTTTGAAGCAGTGGCTGCATCCTTTTCACAGACGTTCAGTATTTTTGAGGCCGGTGCAACTGCGATCGGAGACGGCATTCTGATCAGTAACGGCGTCAGTCAGCTCAATGAGCTTGATAAGTACATAAACAGTACCGGTAAATCAGCAGATACCGACACGCAATCGGATGCGCTTGAAGCATATCAGGCAGCTTCCATGGAGCAGGCAGAGCAGATGGCTGAGAATATAGAAGAAAGCCTGCAGGAAGATCACGGGGAATATAACAGCGATATTTCAGTGGATTTTACATCCCAGTATGTTTCGTTGAATCTGAACGGTGCTTTTTTGTTTGATTCGGGCAGTGATCAGATCCGGGAAGAGGCAAAACCGCTTCTGGACAAGGTGGGACAGATATTGGAACGTTATGCGGACAGTACGATCGAGATTGAAGGTCATACGGACAATGTGCCGATCCATAACGCCAGATTTGCCAACAATGATGAATTGTCAAGCTTCAGAGCTCTTTCGGTATTTGATTATTTTATGTCTACGACCACACTTGATCCGGCAAAGATCAAACATTCCGGACGTGGTGAGTATGTTCCGGTTGCGGATAATGCGACACCGGAGGGAAGAGCAAAAAACCGGCGTGTGGAGATCAAGATCTATACAGAATTATCTGATTATGAATAAAAGGGAGTTTTAAAATGAAAAAGAATTTAATGTCAGTTCTGATTCTGGCGCTTCTAATCGTTAATATCGTGCTGACAGTAATCACAATGGTCAGCGTGACATCGACAAACAAAAAGACCGCATCGGTGGTAAACAGTATTGCAACGGTTCTGAATCTGGAGTTGAATACAAGCGGAGAGGATACGGCGGAAAAAGAGGTATCCATTGATGATACGGCTGTATATAATATCGAAGATTCCATGACGATCCCGCTTCGCAAGGGTGAAGACGGTAAGGAGCATTATGCACTCGTTTCGGTGTCTCTTGCCATGAATACAAAAGACAAAGATTATGAGACATACGGAACAAAGATCGCAGATAATGAAAGCCTGATCAAAGGTGAGATCGTAGAAGCATTTGGCAGCTATACGATGGAACAGATCCAGGCGGATTCGGACGTTGTCAGAGATGATATCCTGGCAAGGATCCAGGGACTTTACGATTCAAAGTTTATTTATAAAGTGACATTCCGCGATATTATCATCCAGTAGTCTGGTGAAATGAATGACGTATGTCATGACAGGAGGTGAGTCAGGTGGGAGAGGTTTTATCTCAAAATGAGATAGACAGCCTGCTGCAGGCACTGAGCACCGGCGAGCTGGATGTAGATGAAATGAAATCGGCGCCGGAGAAGTCGGTAAAGAACTACGACTTTAAAAGACCGGCAAAGTTTTCAAAAGAGCATCTTCGTACGCTGGAAATCATATTTGAACATTACGGACGGCTTCTTTCCACGAATCTTCCGGTTTATCTGCGAAAAACGGTACAAGTCAGTGTGGCGAGTTCCGAAACGGTTACTTTTTCGGAATTTACGAATGCGCTGAGCAATCCGGTCGTACTGGGCATTATCAATTTCGCACCAATGGCGGGAGATATCATTCTGGAGCTTTCCACGAATATCGGCTTTGCAATTCTGGATCGTATGCTGGGAGGCGCCGGAAAGCCCCTGGAGAAAAACAGGGAGTTCTCAGAGATTGAATTGTCAATACTTGACAAGATTATGGTCACCTGTATGCAGCTATTGCGGGAACCATGGAAAAATGTAGTGGATCTGGATCCGTTCATGGAGCGGATCGAGACAAATGCACAGTTTGCACAGATCATAGCCCCGAATGAGATGATCGCGATCGTGACACTGAATATCAAGATCGGTGATGTGGAAGGGTATATGAACGCATGTCTTCCATATATTACGCTGGAAGATATCATGGATAAATTAAATACGAAGTTCTGGTTCTCTACGATGCAGAATGCAAGCGGAGAGAATTATGCAGAATATATCAGTTCGATGATCAAGAGAACTGATATTCCGGTCAAAGCAGTGCTTGGAAAGAGTGTTGTTTCCGTCATGGATTTTGCCGGATTACAGGTCGGAGATGTCATCCGGCTTGATTCCAAGATAGACGATGAAATGGAAGTTTATGTTGGTAATATTAAAAAATTTACTGCGTTACCCGGTACAAGCAAGGATAATTATGCTGTACGGATCACGTCAGTTGTCAGAGAGGAGGAATAAATAAATGGACGGTATGCTGTCACAGGACGAAATAAATGCACTGTTATCAGGCATGAACGCAGGCAGTTCAGATCCACAGCCGGATCCGCAGCCGGCAGCGACGGAAGAGATCCTTACGGATATTGAAAAGGATGCCATTGGCGAGATCGCCAATATCAGCATGGGAACATCCGCTACCACACTTTATTCCCTGGTGAACCGTAAGGTCAATATCACAACACCGACGGTATCCATTGCAAATTGGAAAAATTTTATAGACGAACAGGAAAAACCGTGCGTTTTTATTCAGATTAAATATACGGAGGGTCTGGATGGCGCAAATATCCTGATCATGCGGGAAAGAGACGTAAAAGTTATCACCGATCTTATGATGGGCGGTGATGGCAGCAATATAGACGGTGAGCTTGGAGAACTGCATCTGAGTGCTATTTCAGAGGCGATGAATCAGATGATGGGTTCCTCTGCGACATCCCTTTCCTCCATGCTTGGCAGGATGATCGATATCAGTCCGCCGGAAGCAAGTCTTGTAAATATACTTGAAAATAAAAACGGAGCAGATATTGCACCGTTTCTGGGCGGCGATTTTGTAAAAATCGAATTCAGAATGCAGATTGAAGATCTGGTAGACAGTACGATCATGCAGCTGTATCCGATCGATTTCGCAAAATCCCTGTATAAGATTTTTATGGAACAGCAGATGGGAACGAGCGCAGCTCCTGCACAGCCGGATCCTGCGCCGCAGCCACAGTCGGTTCCTGCACCGCAGCCACAGTCGGATCCAGCGCCGCAGCCGCAACCGCAGCCTTATGTTCCACCGAAGGCAGAAATGCCGCAGATGCAGCAGGCAATGCCGCAAATGCAGATGCAGCAGATGCCACAGATGCAGCAGGCAAATATACAGCCTGCACAGTTCCAGGCATTCAATACGCAGATGCCACAGCAGATGGCAAGTCAGGAAAATATCGGTCTGATCATGGATGTACCGCTGGAGGTTACTGTAGAGCTTGGCAGAACCAAAAAGTCTATTGCGGAGATTCTGGATTTTACGCCGGGTACGATCATCGAACTGGATAAGATCGCAGGAGAGCCGATTGATGTACTGGTAAACGGAAAGTTTGTTGCCAAAGGTGAGGTAGTTGTAATTGAAGAAAGCTTTGGTATCAGAGTGACAGAGATTATAAAATAAAATTCATTTAGGAGAGAGAATTATGGCAAAGAATATTTTGATTTGTGATGACGCAGCGTTTATGAGAATGATGATCAAGGATATCTTAACCAAAAACGGTTATAATGTGGTCGGAGAAGCCGAGAACGGTTTAAAGGCTGTTGAGAAGTACACAGAGACAAAACCGGACCTGGTACTGATGGATATCACAATGCCTGAGATGGACGGTATCCAGGCACTGAAAAAGATCAAAGAACTGGATTCCGGTGCAACAGTTATCATGTGTTCCGCAATGGGACAGCAGGCAATGGTTATTGAATCTATCCAGGCCGGTGCCAAAGATTTTATCGTGAAGCCGTTCCAGGCAGACCGTGTAATTGAAGCCGTGAAAAAGGTAGTGGGCTGATATGATCCTTGCGGCAGGTATGTTAGAATCAGCAGCCCGTCTGTTTACGGTGATACTGATCTTCCTGTTTGTTTTACTGCTGACCTACGGAACAACACGCTATATTGCCCGCTTTCAGAAACAACAGATCGACACGACCAATATAGAGATCGTGGAGACTTCCAGGATTGCGCCTAATAAGTATCTGCAGATCGTGCGGGCGGGAGAAAAATATATTCTTCTTGCAGTCTGTAAGGATACAGTGACTATGCTGTCGGAGCTGGATCCAGGTACGCTGAAACCAAAGCAGGAGACATCGCAGATGGATTTCAAACAGATCCTGGAGAAAGCAAGGAAGTATGCGGCGGGCAGTAAAAACGATAAGAAACGGGCGGATAAAAATGAATAAATGGTACATACGGCTTGTAATGGTTTTTTGTGCGGTAGTTCTGTTTTTTTCTGCAGGGAGCATCAAGGCAGAAGCTTCTACCATGAACAGACATCTGGCAGGAGATACGGAAACAAGAACCAACATTACAGAGCCGGGCACATCGGATTCCGCAGAGGATCTGAAAAATCTGAATATAGCAAATACAATGACGGTTACGTACAGTGATGGGAACGGTACACTGGCAGGGTCTCTCAGAATATTGCTGATCCTGACGGCAATTGCAGTTGCACCGACTCTTTTGATCTGTCTGACAAGTTTTACACGTATCCTGATCGTGCTCCATTTTACCAGAATGGCACTCAATACGCAGTCCGCGCCACCCAATCAGGTGCTGATCGGTCTGGCACTTTTTCTGACGTTTTTTATTATGAGTCCGACGATCAATACGATCAATGAGGATGCGATCAAACCGTTTGAGGCCGGCGAGATCACGCAGGAGGAGGCTCTGGAGACCGGAGTGAAGCCACTGCGTGAGTTTATGTATAAGCAGACACAGATCAAGGATGCACAGATGTTCTGCGAGATCGGCAATATCGAATGGACGGGAGAGCTTTCCGACATCCCGACGAGTGCCCTGATCCCTGCGTTTATGGTCAGTGAACTGCGGACGGCATTTATTATCGGCTTTGTGATCTACATTCCGTTTCTTGTGATCGATATGGTTGTGGCATCAGCCCTGATGAGTATGGGTATGATGATGCTTCCGCCGACAACGATTTCCATGCCGTTTAAGATTTTGTTATTTGTACTGGCGGATGGCTGGAATCTGGTCATTGTAAATCTTGTGAAAACATTTTATTACTAGGAGGATGAGGTATGACAGTTGATCTTGTTGTGGAACTTGCAAATAAAGCCCTTTATACCGTCATATTAACGTCAGCTCCGGTACTTATTGTTTCGCTTGTGATCGGTCTCATCGTCAGCATTTTTCAGACCGTTACGTCAATCCAGGAGCAGACACTTACGTTTGTACCGAAGATCGTTGCGGTTTTTGTAACGCTGATGATCTTAGGACACTGGATGCTGAACCAGATGACAAATCTCATAGTGGATATGTGGTCGGACTTTTCTGTATATATCAGGTAATGGATCATGATAGAGTATAGTTTTTCAATCCAGGAACTTGAAATATTATTATTATATTTTGTCAGAGTGACATGTTTTATTTATGCAGCACCGTTTTACAGTATGAATAATACACCGACTCAGTTTAAGATCGGTCTGGGATTGTTTGTGTCTTATCTGCTTTATGCAGTGTCATTGCCGCATCAGGAACTGGTTTATGGGACTGTACTGGAATATGCGGTCATTGTGATGCGGGAAGCACTTGTCGGTCTGATTATCGGATGGGGCGCAAATATCTGCAGCTCCATTGTTTTATTTGCGGGACGTCTTGTCGATATGGAGATCGGTTTCGCCATGGTCAATGCGATCGATCCGACGACAAAAGAAAATGCTACGATCTCAGGCTTCTACTATCAGTATACAGTAATGCTTCTTCTGATCGTATCCGGTATGCACCGCTATATTCTGCAGGCGCTGGCACAGACTTATGAGCTGATCCCTGTAAATGGCGCGGTTTTCCGGTCGGAACCGCTGATGAAGGCTGTGATCGGCTTTATGAGCCAGTATATCAATATCGGTTTTCAGATCTGTCTGCCGATTTTCTGTGTGACGCTCATCGTTAATGTTGTACTGGGCATTTTGGCAAAGGTGGCACCGCAGATGAATATGTTTGCGGTCGGTATGCAGATCAAGATTCTGATCGGCCTGGGCGTTATGTTTCTGACAGTGGGCATGCTGCCTTATGTCAGCGATTATATTTATAAAGAGATGAAGATCATGATCGTCTCATTTGTGGAGGCAATCATGCCATGATAGAATACAGACTACAGTTTTTCGCCAAAGAAGGACCGGGCGGAGAAAAAACAGAAAAACCAACAGCAAAAAAGCTGGAAGATGCCAGAAAAGAAGGACAGGTTGTAAAGAGCCGCGAGGTATCCAATGCATTTACAATGATCGCACTTTTTGTTCTGCTGAAGTTATCCCTTTCTTTTCTGGGGGATCAGTTTTTGGGCAGCTTTGAAGATGCTTATAAGTATATTCCGGAAGTGGTCGGACTGACAGACGGTAAGATACGGAGCGGAGATTTTTCCATGCTGCTGTTTCATATGCTTTTGAGGATGCTCCTTACCATGGCTCCCTTTCTTGCGGTCGGTTTTGTGGTTGCGTTTCTTTCTGATTTTTTACAGGTAAAATGGAAGGTAACAACAAAACCTTTACAGCCGAAATTCAGTAAGATGAATCCGATCAACGGATTTAAACGTATTTTTTCCGTCAATTCTCTGATGGAGCTTTTGAAATCTATTCTGAAAATCGGACTGATCAGTTATGTGGTTTATACGACGGTCAGGGACAAGCTGCAGGTCATTTACCTGCTGTTTCACATGACACTGTGGCAGGGAATTGCTTCTGCCGCTGATATCGCGATTTCAATCGGCATGAAGGTATCGATCGTTTATGTTATTATCGCGGTACTTGATTTTGCATACCAGAAGCATAAATTCAATAAAGACCAGATGATGACAAAGCAGGAGATCAAGGATGAATATAAGAATGCTGAAGGAGATCCTGCCATAAAGGGAAAACAGAGGCAGAGAATGCAGGAAGCTTCCCGCAGGCGTATGATGCAGGATATTCCCAAAGCGGATGTTGTTATTACGAATCCAACCCATTTTGCGGTGGCTATTCAATATGATGCCGAGGTAGCAGCAGCACCTGTTGTGCTCGCAAAAGGAGAGGATCATCTGGCGGCGAAGATCAAGGAAGTTGCCAGAGAAAATAAAGTAGAAATTGTAGAAAATAAACCACTTGCCCGTATGTTGTATTATAATGTAGATATCGGGCAGCAGGTACCGCCGGAATTGTATCAGGCGGTTGCGGAGGTGCTGGCAATGGTTTATCATATGCAGGGGAAGATATAGGATAAATCGTTTCTTAAGATAAGAAAAAAATATGATCAGGAAGGGAAGGTGATGGAATGAAAAAAGCAGATCTTGCAGTTGCAGGCTATGTCCTGGCGGCATTTATTATGTTGATCGTGCCAATTCCATCAGGTCTTCTTGATGTTCTGCTGTGTATTAACATGGCAGTAGCGTTTACGATCATGTTTGGCAGTATGTTTGCAAAAGAAGCACTGGATATGTCTTATTTCCCGACAGTTCTGTTATTCACGACCATATTCAGGATTTCCCTGAATGTATCTTCCACCCGTCTGATCCTGACAAGCGGCGATCCGGGTAATGTTGTCCGCACATTCGGACAGTTCGTAGGTGGTAATGACCTGATCATGGGTGCGATCGTCTTTATTATTCTGATCATCATCCAGTTTATGGTCATCAACAAAGGTTCCGAACGTGTGGCTGAAGTAACGGCGCGTTTTACACTGGATGCCATGCCCGGTAAACAGATGGCAATCGACGCGGACTTAAATACAGGCGCGATCACTGACAAGCAGGCAAAGGAACGACGTGATAAGATCCAGCAGGAAGCCAGCTTCTTCGGTTCCATGGATGGTGCGGTCAAGTATGTAAAGGGAGATGCAACCGCAGGCCTGATCATCACCGCCGTGAATATTGTCGGTGGTATTCTGATGGGAATGTTCCGTCAGGGGCTTGATTTTAATACAGCACTGAATACTTACGCAGTTCTGACGATCGGTGACGGACTTGTCAGCCAGATCCCATCTCTTCTGATCTCCTTATCAACCGGTATTCTGGTGACTAAGGGCAGTAAGGATGCAGATTTCGGTGCAGCACTGATCAGTCAGCTTTTTGGCGTACCGCGTACGATGTATATGGTAGGTGCGGTACTGATCGGCCTTGGTATTGTGACACCGCTGAATACGATCATTTTTGTCGGAGTAGGTGTTGCTTTTGTGGTAACGGGACGTATGATGGCAGGTACGATCGAAACGGCGCAGATTGAAAATGAAGCAAATCAGGAGGAGATGGCGGCAGAGGAGATCAGACAGCCGGAAAATGTTACCTCGCTTCTGCAGGTCGATCCGATCGAGCTGGAGTTTGGTTATGGTATCATACCGCTGGCAGATGTCAATCAGGGCGGAGATCTTCTTGACCGTGTTGTTATGATCAGACGGCAGATCGCACTTGAGCTTGGTACGATCGTTCCGATCATCAGACTGCGTGACAATATCCAGCTGAATCCGAATCAATATATTATCAAGATCAAAGGAATCCAGGTCAGTGAGGGAGAGATTCTGTTTGATCATTATATGGCAATGAATCCCGGTTATGTAGAGGAAGAGATCACAGGTATCAAGACGTTTGAACCTTCCTTCCATCTGCCGGCTGTCTGGATCACGGAAGGACAGCGTGAGCGTGCGGAAAGCCTTGGTTATACGGTAGTCGATCCACCGTCCATTATTGCAACTCATCTGACGGAAGTGATCCGCCAGCATATTGCAGAACTTCTGTCCCGTCAGGATGTACAGAATCTGGTGGACAACTTAAAGGAAAGCAATCCTTCCATTGTGGAAGAACTGGTGCCAAAGATGCTGGGACTTGGCGAAGTACAAAAGGTATTGCAGAATCTGCTGCGTGAAGGCATTTCTATCCGTGATCTGCTGACTATTTTTGAAACACTGGCAGATTATGCCCAGACAACGAGAGATACGGATGTTCTGACCGAATATGTCAGACAGAGCCTAAAGCGTGCGATCTCTGCAAAATATTTCCCTGCAAATGAAACAACAAGCGTGGTAACACTGGATCCGAAGGTCGAGCAGGAGATCATGAGCAGTGTCAAGCAGACGGAACAGGGCGCATATCTGACACTGGCACCGGAGCGGACAAAGGCAATCATGGCAAGTGTTCAGACGGAAATCGATAAACTGGAGAGTCTCGGTAAAAATCCGATCATTATTACTTCACCGATCGTTCGTATGTATTTTAAACGGTTGACAGAGGATTATTTTAAAGATTTGATCGTTGTTTCCTATAATGAGGTGGAGACAAATGTTGAATTACAATCAGTTGGGATGGTGACCGCATAAATGATCATAAAAAAATTTCAGGCAAAAACAGAAGAGGCAGCGCTTGAGCTGGCAAGAAAAGAGCTTGGCAGCGGTATTGTTGTCATGAATGTAAAAAAAGTGAAAAAGAAAGGTCTGTTCAGCATCTTTAAGCCACAACAGATAGAAGTGACGGTGGCTCTTGAGGAAGAGGAAAAACAGAATTTCCGCGAAGCGGTTGCGAAGGTCAGTGAGATCGCCAGACAGAGTGAAGCGGCGGGAAACACCCGGAGCGCGAAAACGGAACCGGAACAGCCGGCAAAGCAGGGAAAGGCAGAGCCGGGACCACAGCCGGAGAAACAGAGACAACAGGAGAAACAGAGGCAGCCTGAGAAAAATACGCAGACAATTGACAGCAGACAGGAGAGCGCGATCGAAGAAAAACTGAGCACCTTACAAAATCTGCTGGAAAAACAGATCGGCAGCACGCAGGAGGAAGAAAAGGAAAGCGAAGGAGAAGAAAAGAAAGAGGACAGTAATGTCGCCTTCTTCCATCTCCTTTATAAAATGCTGCTGGATAATGAAATCGAAGAAACGTATGCCAATCAGCTTGTGGAAGAGCTGGATGGCAGTGTAAAGCCGGATATGCCGATCGATTATCTGCTTTCCGTTGTATATCAGAAGATGGTGCTGAAATTCGGGCAGACCAAAACGATACAGTCGGCAGAAAAAGGGCCAAAGCTTGTTTACTTCATCGGACCGACCGGTGTCGGAAAAACAACAACGATCGCAAAAATCGCGTCCCGCCTCAGCGTTGTGGAAAAGAAAAAGATCGTGCTTCTGACAGCGGATACCTACCGGATCGCAGCGGCAGAGCAGCTTCGTACATATGCCAATATTCTGGAAGTTCCGTTCCGGATCATTTATACGCCGCAGGAGATCAGAACTGCGATAGAAGATTATGCGGCATATGACTATATTTTCGTGGATACTTCCGGGCATTCCCAGAAAAATACGGATCAGCGGGACGATACACTGGCACTTTTACGTGCAGCGGACGGCCAGGCAGAAAAGGAAGTTTATCTGGTTGTCAGTGCAACAACCAAGTACAGAGATTTATTGAACATAGCAGATACATATCAGAAGCTGACAGATTTCAGACTGGTATTTACAAAGCTTGACGAGACACAATGTCAGGGAAATCTGTTTAATCTGCGTCTGCATACGGATGCACCGATGTCTTATGTGACATGTGGGCAGAATGTCCCGGATGATATCGGTGAATTTGACGCGCAGAAAACCGTGAAACTGTTATTAGGCGGCAATCAGTTCGAGTAAAGGAGGGCGATCGTTTGGATCAGGCATCACAGCTTAGAAATATCATAAAAATGAATCAGGAGCGCCCCCGTCCGCTTGCACGCGTCATTACGGTCACAAGCGGGAAAGGCGGTGTCGGAAAATCAAATACAAGCATCAATCTGGCGATCCAGTTAAAAAAGCTGGGACAGCGTGTTGTGATTTTGGATGCGGATTTCGGACTGGCAAATATTGAGATCATGTTTGGCGCAGTGCCACAGTTTAATCTGAGTGATCTGATCTATAAGGGAAAGGATATCACAGAGATCATTACATGGGGACCGGGAGGAATCGGTTTTATCTCGGGTGGTTCCGGTATTGCGGGACTTTCTAATCTGAACCGGGAATATCTGGCTTATATTATCCGCAATCTGGCAAAGCTGGATTCTATAGCGGACGTGATCATTGTGGACACGGGAGCGGGCATTTCGGATGCTGTACTGGAATTTCTGGTGGCGAGCAGCGAGGTGCTTCTGGTAACGACACCGGAACCGACCTCCATTACAGATTCGTATTCTCTGTTAAAAGCACTCGGGCGCCATCCGCGTTTTTCCAATGAGAATACAAAGGTCATGATGATCGCAAATAAGATGGAAAAGATAGAGGAAGGGCAGATTCTTTATCAGAAGCTGAATACGGTCGTGACAAGGTATCTGAAGATGGAGATTTCTTATTTAGGTACAGTACCGCAGGATGTGCAGCTTGAAAAAGCAGTGATGCAGCAGATGCCTGTTTCTCTGCAGAACGAGAATGCAAAATCTGCCAAGGCATATGAGCGGATTGCGGCAAAGCTGATGTATCCGGGGGAAGGGGAACCTGCTGTAAAAAAACGTGGTATGGCTGCGTTTTTTGCACATTTTATCGGAAATACACCGCAATAAAAACAGGAGAAAATTATGTTGACAAAATTGATTTTACCGGGAGAAAAAATCGAATTACAGTCGATGGAGAAAAGTATACTGGGCAGCGCTTCAGATAAGAAAAGTTATATATCCAGAATTTATGATGTATTGTCCGACGATCAGTTTGAGGTTTTGATGCCGATGGAGCAGACAAAACTAATTCTGCTGCCTGTAGACGGGGAATATGATGTCTGTTTTTATACCAAGCAGGGATTGTATCAATGTTATGTCAGGATCGCAGATCGTTACAAAAAGGACAATACCTATATTTTACTATGCGAAACAATCTCCAATCTGAGAAAACATCAGAGAAGAGAATTTTATCGTTTCTCCTGCATTCTCAATATGAGCAGCAGGGAACTTGTAGAGGAAGAGCTTTCTGCGATAGAACAGAACAAGCAGTACATTCAGGCAGGACTTCCGCTCAGACAGAGTGTGGTGGTGGATATCAGCGGCGGAGGGATTCGTTTTGTATCTGATTATAAATATGAAAACGGGACACTGATCTATCTGACTTACAATCTGAGCAGTGAAAAGATACAGAAAACATATAACCTTGTGGGAAAAATCCTTTCTGTGAAGGAACTGGAAAACAGAAGAGGCACCTTTGAGCACAGGGTACAGTATATCAACATAGATAATCAGCAGCGGGAAGAGATTATTCGTTATATTTTTGAAGAAGAACGAAAGAACAGGCAGAGAAAAAATGGATAATAAGAAAAAAATACTGGTTGTAGATGACTCTGCACTCATGAGAAGAATAGTATGTGATATAATAAATTTGGATGAACAATTCTGTGTGCAGGATATGGCTGCAAACGGACTGGAGGCAATCAGTCTGATGCAGAAAAATACATATGATGCGGTTATTCTTGATATTATCATGCCGAAGCTGGACGGGATCGGTGTGCTGAAGGAGATCAACCGGCTGGGGCTGCAGGAGCATGTGGTGATGTTCAGTTCTGAAGCCAGAAAGGATGCAGAGATTACTCTGCAGGCACTGGAGCTTGGTGCGATGGATTTTATTCATAAGCCGGATTCCATTTTGGAGGCAAAAGGGGATACCTTTGTCAGACGATTTCTGGCTATTTTATCTTCTGCTGTGCAGAGCAGACCGCAGCCGAAAAAAGTGACGGTCGGGGAAAGCAGCAGAAAACAGATCAAAAAGCAGAAGGTCATACCGGATGGAAATGCGGTTGTGGCGATTGCCTGTTCTACAGGCGGACCGAAGGCACTTGCCGAGGTAATACCGAAATTGCCACAGAACCTGAATGCCCCGGTTCTGATCGTACAGCATATGCCGGAGGGCTTTACCAAATCGCTGGCACAGCGTCTGGATGAACGCAGCCCGCTGCATGTCATGGAAGCGGAAAATAACATGGAAATCCAAAAGGGATGCGCTTATATTGCAAGAGGCGGTAAGCATATGGAGATTGTGCGGCGGGATGGAAAACATTATCTGATCCTGAAGGACGGACCCGCACGGGAGGGTGTCCGCCCATGCGCCAATTTTATGTATGAATCGCTGGCAGAGTCCGGTTATGCGCGGGTTGTATGCGTTGTAATGACCGGAATGGGAGCAGACGGAACCGCCGGCATACGGAATCTGCATCAGAAGAAACCAATTTATGTGATCACACAGCAGAAAGAAAGCTGTGCTGTATACGGAATGCCGCGCAGCATTGTGGCATCCGGATTAACCAATCAAATTGAACCAGTAGAAAATGTGGCAGATGCCATTATAAAAAGCGTGGGGGTAAAATGATATGGACGTAACGCAATATCTGGAAATCTTTCTTGACGAAACAAAAGAACACTTACAGAGCCTGAGTGATCAGTTTATGATCCTCGAGCAGGAACCGGACAACATGGATACCATCAATGAAATATTCCGTTCCGCACATACCCTGAAAGGCATGGCAGGTACGATGGGATATAAGCGGATGCAGACGCTGACACATGATATGGAAAATGTGTTCTCGGAAGTCCGTAACAATACGATCAAAGTTGACGGTGCCATGGTAGACCTTTTATTCCAGTGCCTGGATGCACTCGAAGAGTATACGGAGAATATCCAGAATACGGGAGATGAGGGTACCAACGATAATGAGCACCTGATCAAGGCGTTGAATGATTATCTGGCTAAAAACAGCGGCGACGGCGCACCACAGCCGGCAAAAGAGGAAAAGAAAGAACCGGCAAAGGAAGAACCGAAGCAGGAAGCAGGCGCAGATCCGGGCAAGGAAAAATGGCGGGAGATCAAGCTGGGCGATACAGAGCATACTGTTATAGCAGAAGCAAAAAAACAGGGAAAGAAATGTCTCGGTGTGACGGTTTATGTGCAGGAATCCTGTATTTTAAAAGCAGCAAGAGCATTCCTTGTATATAAAGCACTGGAAGAGCTGGGCGACATGATCGTTTCCGTTCCGAGTGCACAGGATATTGAAGATGAGCATTTTGAATTCGACTTCAGCGTGATCATTCTGACAGATGCAGATGTAGAGACTGTAAAGAATGCAATTCTCAATGTATCTGAGATCGAGGCTGCTTATGTGGGAGAGGTAGAGCCTGTGCAGCCGGAAGAAGCAGTGAAGCCTGCGGCAATTGCCGAAGCACAGCCAAAGGAAGAGGAACAGCCGAAGAAAGCAGCACCTGCAGCACCGGCAAAGGCAGCAGATAAAAAGCCAATCTCCAAACCGATCGTTAACAGAACGGTACGTGTGGATATCGAAAAACTGGATGTTCTGATGAATCTGGTCAGCGAGCTGATCATTGCGAAAAACTCTCTGGTATCCACTTCATCCCAGGAAGGCATTTTGACAAACAATACATTTAATGAGCAGATCGAATATCTGGAAAGCGTGACAACAAACCTGCATGAATCTGTTATGAAGGTACGAATGGTTCCGATCGAGACTGTCGTACAGAAATTCCCGAAGATGATCCGCGATCTGTCCAAGAAGCTGGATAAGAAAATGCAGCTGATCATGTCCGGTGAAGAGACCGAGCTTGACAGAACTGTGGTAGATGAGATCGGAGATCCGCTGATGCATCTGCTTCGTAATTCCGCAGACCATGGTCTGGAATCTGCTGAAGTCCGTAAGGAGAGAGGAAAGCCGGAAGTTGGATCGATCTTCCTCAATGCTTATCAGGATGGAAATAACGTTATTATTGAAGTAAGAGATGACGGTAACGGAATCGATGTGGAAGCAGTGAAAAAGAAAGCGATCGAACGTGGTACGATCACTCCGGAGCAGGCAGAAAATATGGCAGATAAAGATGTTATCGGGCTGCTGTTTTTACCAAGTTTCTCTACATCAGAGAAAGTTACTGATGTATCCGGAAGGGGCGTTGGACTTGATGTTGTAAAATCAAAGATTGAATCTCTGAGCGGTGAGGTTGAAGTAAAAACAAAGCTGGGAGAGGGAAGTACCTTTATTATCAGACTTCCGCTGACACTGGCGATCATACAGGCACTGATGGTAGAAGTGGGTGGCGAAAAATATGCGATCCCGCTTGGCTCCATCCAGACGATCGAAGATGTGGAACCGGCAGAGATCAAATATGTACAGGCAAAAGAAGTGATCAACCTGCGTGGTACAGTTATTCCACTGATCCGTTTAAACGAAGTGCTGGATAATGAATCTACTAAGAAACCGGATGAGAATCTGCTTGTGATCATTGTTAAGAAGGGTGATAAGCTGGCAGGTCTTGTCGTAGACGAACTGATGGGACAGCAGGAGATCGTTATCAAGTCACTTGGCAATTATATCAATAAGAATAAGATCATCAGCGGTGCAACGATCTTAGGTGACGGCGAGATCGCTCTGATCCTTGATACGAATGCATTATTATAAGGAGGGGCAGTATGGACGAATTAAAAGAGCAGTATATGACAACACAGTTCATCGTAGTCCGTTATGGAGATGAGCAGTTCGGTATCGATATCAAATATGTGGATAATATTGTCCGGATGCAGCGTATTACACGTGTGCCAAAGGTGCAGAGCTACATAAAGGGTGTGATCAACCTGCGTGGCGAGATCATTCCGGTCATCAGCCTGCGGCTGAAAATGGGACTTTCCGATGATGAGATCACGAAAGCAACACGTATCATCATCATCAAGCTGGAAAGCGGAGACAGTATCGGTGTTTTAGTGGATGCGGTAGAAGAAGTGGTAACACTGGAGCAGTCCCAGATCGAGAAGGTTGCTTATGATTCCAAGGATAAAAAAGCAAATTTTATCAACGGAGTCGGTAAGGACAAAGACAGGCTGATCTCCCTGCTGGATGTCAATGCAACATTTACAGATAAGGACGGACAATAACAGAAGCATTACATTTAGAAAAAGGGGGGTATATATGAGTAAATTTGATTTGAATCATGTATCCCAGCAATATTTTGACATTTTAAAAGAACTGGGCAATATCGGTGCCGGTAATGCAACGACAGCTCTGGCACAGATGCTTGGCTGCAAGGTGGATATGAAGGTTCCACAGGTCAAACTTCTGAAATTTCAGGAGGTTGGCGCGGCCATGGGTGGCGAGGAACAGATCATGGCAGGTGTTTATCTGCTGGTAGAAGGTGATATTACCGGAAGCATCATGTTCCTTCTGAAAGAAGACGCAGCCCATGATCTTGTGAATAAGCTGATGGGCGTATCCGGTCCGGACAGCGGAGAGTTTTCAGAGATGGAGCTTTCTGCCTTGAAGGAGATCGGTAATATTATTACGGGTGCTTATCTGAATTCCTTATCCATGTTGACTAATATGAAGATCATCCCATCGGTGCCCGATCTGAGCATTGATATGGCGGGAGCAATCTTAAGTGTTCCGGCGATAGAATTTGGTGCGTTGGGTGACAGGATCCTGCTGATCCAGACACAGTTTACGGATGATAAATTACTGGATGGTTTTTTCATTCTCGTGCCTGATCTGGAATCCTATGATAAGATCATGGCATCTCTGGGATGTAATTAGTAGAAAGTGTAACAAGGTAATGGAATGAGTGAGATAATAAAAGTGGGAATGGCAGATCTGAATGTCTGTATCAGTCCTGACGGCATTACGACCCTGGGACTGGGATCCTGTGTGGGAATCGCATTACGGGATCCGGTGACAGGCATTGGGGGGCTTGCACATATCATGCTGCCTGACAGTACGCAGATCAAAGACAATTCCAATATTCCGAAATTCGCTGATACTGGAATTGAAGAACTGGTAAAACGGATCGTGGCAGCGGGCGGCAACAGATCAAGGCTAGTTGCAAAGATCGCCGGTGGGGCGCAGATGTTTGCATTTCAGAATAAATCCAGCATGGTACGTGTGGGCGAAAGAAATGTAGAGGCAACGAAAGCAAAGCTGAAGCAGCTGAATATACCGATTCTGGCGGAAGATACAGGGAAAGATTTCGGTAGAACCGTTATCTTTTATCCGGAAACAGGGGAATTTCAGATCAAAGCAGTCGGAAAGGAAACGTATACAATATGAATACCAGAAATATACCGGCACTTGTTATGCTGACAGCAGGACTGGTGGCAGGAATTGTCATGTTTCGGATGCATTATAGTCTGTATACGATGTCCTGGGTGATTCTTCTTGTTTTTGCTGTTTTTTATGTGCTGGGCTGTCTGATCAGGCTGATGCTTGATAAATTCGGTATGCAGCAGGAGAAGAAGAAGGAAGCAGAGCAGGAAGGTGAAGCAGCACAGGAGACAGGGCAGCAGGAAGAAAGGCAGCAAACCGAGGATGGAGCTGTGATCGAGAAACAGTAGCCAAGGAGGGTAATCTATGGAGGAAGCGGCAAGAAAACGTCTCTGGGTGGATTATGCGAGAACAAAAGATCCGGGCATCCGGGAGAAGATCATCCTGGAATATGCGCCGCTTGTAAAGGTGGTGGCAGGCAGACTTCATATGTATCTTGGCAGTAATGTGGAATATGAAGAGCTGGTAAGCTATGGGATCTTTGGACTGATCGATGCAATCGATAAGTTTGATTCTTTGAAAGATGTTAAATTTGAAACTTATGCCAGTCTTCGTATCAGGGGAGCAATTCTGGACCAGATCCGGAAGATGGACTGGATTCCCCGCACGATACGGAAAAAACAGAAACAGATCGAAAGTGTGATACGTCAGGTTGAACTGGAAAAAGGAAGAGAGGCAACTGATGAAGAAATCGCACAGGGACTTGGCATAACACAGGAAGAATATACGGACTGGCAATCCAGTATGAAGATTACGGGTATTGTTTCCCTGAATGAATATCTGGAGCAGGGAAGTGATATTTCGGGTGACGGAAGACAGATTTCCAGACATTTTGCACAGCCGGAATCTGTCATAGAGCAGCAGGAGCTGAAGGTGAAACTGGCAGATGCATTGGAGCTTCTGACCGAGAAGGAAAAGAAAGTTATAGTTCTTTATTATTATGAGGATCTGACACTGAAGGAAATCAGCAATATATTGGAAGTGTCGGAATCCCGCGTTTCCCAGTTACATACAAAAGGGCTTTCCAAGATGAAGAAAAAGCTTGGTAATTATATGGGGATTTTGCATGATACCGTGTAGTCCGGGAGAAGGGGGGCTTATTATGAACGCATATTTTCGATTGATCATATCACAAACAGGAACGGCAATTGAACTGATTCCACAGACAGTTGGCGGCAGTCCGCTCAGTGTGGATGAGATTGCGGCGTATCTGCAGCTAAAAGGGATTGTGGATTATGATATCAAACTGATCTATCAGACGATCGGAAGGCTGAAGGATAAGCCTGTACAGATCCCGCTCTGCAGTATGCGGTCTTATCAGGAAAATGAAATGTGTTTTTTCCGCATGTCAGAGGATAAAATGACTGTGACAGCACGGTTTATTGCGCCAAGTAATGCAGGAAGCACCATGTCAAAGGATGAGATCCTGAAAGATCTTTATGCGAGACAGATCCGGTTTGGAATCGATGAAGCGGCAATAGATGCGTTTCTCAAAAACAGGACTTACTGTACAGACATTGTGGTAGCACGGGGAAAAGAGCCGAGACATGGTGAAAATGCATGGATCGAGTATTTCTTTGAAACAGATTTACAGGCAAAGCCGACGAGGCGGGAAGACGGCTCGGTTGACTTTTTTAATTTGAATACAATGAATCATTGCCGGAAAGGGGATCTTCTTGCAAGACTTCACCCGGAGGATAAGGGGGAAGAAGGCTGCAATGTGCTGGGAGAGCGGCTCAGACCGAGGGAGGTTAAGCATCTGTCTCTCCGTTATGGCAGAAACATAACAATATCGGAAGACAGACTGGAATTATATTCCGATATCAACGGCCATGTAGTTCTGTCCGGCGATCAGGTATTTGTTTCGGATATTTATGAAGTGGAAAATGTAGGACCTGCTACCGGAAATATTACTTCCGAGGGCAGTGTGGTCGTAAATGGTAATGTACAGGCAGGATTTTCCGTGACGGCAAAGGAAAATGTACAGGTCAAGGGTGTCGTGGAAGGCGCTGTAATTCAGGCGGGCGGTGATATTGTTATCGAACGCGGCATGAACGGAATGGGACGTGGCAAGCTTCTGGCAGGCGGCAGAGTCATTGCCAAATTTGTGGAAAATGCTGTGATCGAAGCAGGGAGTTACGTAGAAGCGGATTCTCTGATGCATAGCAAGGTAAGTGCAAAAACAGAGGTTACGGTAGACGGCAGGAAAGGCTTTATTGCAGGCGGTATTGTACGGGCAACGGTGAAGGTGTCCTGCAAGACGCTTGGATCAGAGCTTGGAGCGGATACCGTGGTTGAGGTCGGCGTCAATCCGGAGCAGAAAGCAAGATATGTGGTGCTGCAGAAGGAAATCGTAGAATTACAGAAGAAATATATGACGGTAAAGACAACACTGACAGGTGCGGCGGCAAAGGTCAAAAGTGGTGTCAAACTTTCACCGGAGCAGATGAAATATGTGCAGACGCTGCTTACTGCCAGCCAGCAGCTGGAGAAGCAGCTTGCAGATGACAATGCGGAATTTGACAAGCTGGAAAACATGCTTGGGCAGAAGACAGAGGCATGTGTCTGCGTGCGGGACACTGCATATCCCGGCACAAAGGTTGTGATAGGGGACGATTCCATGACCTTAAAGAGTAAAGTACAATTTTGCCGTTTTGCACTGGTTGGCGGTGAAGTGAAGTATACCTCATTGTAAAGGAGAAATCGTTATGGCACTGGGACCGATCGAACTGAATATGATGGTAGGACGTGCGCAGGATGTTTCTGCAATCAAACAGAATGAGGATCTCAGACCGATGACTGAGCAGACAGCTTTTCAGAACCAGATGGAAAAGGCAGAAAAAGAGCAGGCAGGTCAGGTCAGACGTTCGGAAGAAACAGATACAAGACAGAGACGTCAGGATGCGAGTGAAAAAGGGAAAAATGAATATTTCGGAGACGGCGGACGCAGAAGAAAGAAAAATGAAATCCCGCCGGAGGGAAGAGTCATCAGGGGAAAAGGCAATGGTTCTCATTTTGACTGTTCTATTTGATACCGGCATATGAAAAGAGGAAGATACTATGACAACATTGGAGATTTTGCTTCTGATACTGGGTGCGGTTATTTTTATTGCAAGTTTTATCGTACCGGAAAGCAAAAGTGAACTGGATGCAGCAGATAAACAACTGACACAGGAAAAACTGCAGGAGCTTTTGCAGGAGGAAATGAAAAATGTACGCTCTCAGGTAGCGGATGCAGTGGATGAGACAGTTCATTATTCCATGGAAAAAACAGAGCGCGGACTGGAACGACTGACAAATGAAAAGATGACAGCGGTTTCCGAGTATGCACAGACTGTTCTGGAAGACATTCATAAAAATCATGAAGAAGTCATGTTTCTATATGACATGCTCAATAATAAGCATGAAAATTTAAAAGAGACAGCGACAGAAGTATCCATGGCAGTCAAAGAAGCGAGTGTCAAGGTCAGTGAGTTGGATGCAGCACGGGCTGCGGAGCCTGAGATCGACCCGGATCAACCGATCGAGCCTGTGATGGAGGATGCCAGAACGGGCGAACCGATCGTGGAGGAGACCTTTGAACCAATCAGTCTTTCCGGAATCGAAAAGCTGAAACGCAGAGAGGACAGCTTGCATGAGATGGACAAGGCTGCGGAGTCTGTTGTCAAGAAAGCGATCGCGCAGAGCCCTGTGATCCCAAAGGAGAAAAAGCCGGCACCGGCAGAAGAAAAGGATGAAAAGCCTGCAGAGCCGGCAGTAAAGACAGAGGAAAAAACGGCGGCAAAACCGGTGGCTGAGCCAGTGAAAAAAGAAAAGCCTGTAAAACCGGCAGAAAGCAAACCGAAAAAAACGGCGGCAAAAGCAAAAACAAAAGCAAAAACAGAGGCAAAAACAGAAGCAAAGACACCGGAAAGCGGAGATATCGCACTTTCCCTGCAGCCGATCACAGACAATAGCAATAAGAACGAACGCGTACTCGCGCTTCATAAACAGGGAAAAAGCAATGTGGCGATCGCCAAAGAGCTTGGGCTCGGTGTCGGCGAAGTAAAGCTGATCATTGACTTGTTTAAGGAGATGTAGGAATGAAGTTACGATATTATATGCGGGGGCTCGGCATTGGCATCTTTGTGACGGCGATCCTTATGGCATTGACAATACATGGAAAAACAGAGCGTCTGACAGATGAACAGATCATAGAACGCGCCGAAGCACTTGGCATGGAAATGAAATACAGTAGTGATGTGCTTGCAGATGCAGTGTCAGAGAATGCTGCGGAAGATACAAAACCGGCTGAGCTGCCTAATCAGGTGAAGGAAGAAACTTCTCTCGCAAACCGGCTGGCAGCGGAAGAAAAAACGGAAAATCCACTGCTCGACAGGGAAGCGGAAAATACAGATGCTGCTGAAGCGGGATCGACAGACAGCTTGCAACAGGACATCTATCATGAAGACCCGGATGCGGCAGAACGTACGGAAGCAAAAACGGATAGCAGTGCAGATGCGGACAGCGCAGAGGAAAGCACAACAGAGGAAAACGCAGCGGATGCGCAGGATGAAAGTACTGCAGATGATTCAGATCAGACAACCGCAGCAGGAAGCAGCGAATCAGATACACAGGCTGCAGGCAGCAAGCAGATCACAGTCAGCAGCGGTGACGGTTCTGATACAGTGGCAAGAAAGCTGTACGAAGCCGGACTTATCAGTGATGTAGCCGCCTATGACAGATATCTCTGCCAGAATGGCTACGATAAGAAAATCTGCACAGGCGTCAAGACAATCCCTGCAGGTGCCACAGAGGCGGAGATCGCGCAGATTCTGACAACGCGGTAGAAAATTCACAATTTCACAAAATAAGAAAAATCCCTTGCAGTAAGGGATTTTTTATGTTAAACTCAATTCGTTGTGACTAGAAAACACGTATGCAGATTTTCAGTTGGTTTTCTGGGTAATAAAAGCCTTTTATTACTTTGTGCAGCGCACATCCCGTATAACGCCGGGAAGAATGACTGTAAAAGAAGAAGCATGCGGAAGCAAAAAAACCAAATGGAGGTAAAGACATGAGCGTTATTTCAATGAAACAGTTATTAGAAGCAGGTGTTCATTTCGGACATCAGACAA
>ENA-OURZ01001284-OURZ01001284.1-human-gut-metagenome-genome-assembly--contig:-NODE-1284-length-28404-cov-3.460828_pt1 | contig 28404 bp, 13 predicted proteins | sample MGYA00242073_ERZ509195 | MGnify/ENA primary metagenome ERZ509195 (study PRJEB26280, sample SAMEA2338837) | human gut metagenome | biome: human gut; feature: human-associated habitat; material: faeces... | reverse complement strand
CATGCACCCGTCGGCAGTTTGAAAAAATACGATTACAGGTCGAGGAAGTGGTCGAGGCCGACGGTCAGACCCGGGTAGGTTCCGGTGGAGACCTTGCGCACGGCCAGCAGCACGCCCGGCATGAAGGAGATGCGGTCGAAGCTGTCGGCGCGGATGGTCAGCTGTTCGCCGGAGTTGCCAAACAGCACCTCCTCATGGGCGTTGAGGCCACGCAGACGCACGGCGTGAACGTGGATGCCGTCCACCACCTGGCCGCGGGAGCCGCCATCGGTTTCGGTGGCGTCCGGAACCGGACCCAAGCCGGCCGCCTTGCGCGCTTCGGCGATGCCCTGCGCGGTATGGAAAGCGGTGCCGGACGGAGCGTCCACCTTGGTCGGGTGGTGCAGTTCGATGACTTCCGCGGATTCGAAATACGGCGCCGCGACCTTTGCGAAATGGTCGGCGAGCACCGCGGAAATGGCGAAGTTCGGCGCGATGAACACGCTCTGGCCCTCACGCGGGGCCGCGGCGAGCGCGGCGCGCACCTGGTCGAGCTTCTCTTCGGTCCAGCCGGTGGTGCCGACCACCACGTCGACGCCCTGCTTGACGAGGGCGAGCACATTGCCCAGCGACACGCTCGGCACGGTGAACTCCACCACGACGTCGGTGTTTTCGGGGGTGATGGCGGTCAGGTCGTCACCTGCGTCGAGCGCGAGCGCGAGTTCGGTGTCGGCGGCGGAATTGACGGCGTCGACCACATGCGAGCCCATACGGCCCTTGGCGCCGACTACGGAAACCTTGATCATTGCAGCTCCTTGATGTTTTCGCGGACGCGCATGTTGCGCATGTCGTACGTTTGCCGTGCGCATGTGTTCGAAATCGCGTGTCCGCGTCCATAACGTGTTCCACTTATGAATCTAAAGAGACGCTTCGACGCGGAGGCAGGCGGCTATGACGCTTGACGATCGAACGTCGGTCAGCCGCGGCGGCGCACCAGCACCCAGCCGAGCAGCGCGAACGGAATCGAACAGCCCACGAACACGGCGGGCAGGCTCAATCCCGCGCCCGGATCGAAATGGTCGAGCACGATGCCGGTGATCATGGAGCCGAACGACGCGCCCATCGTGCCGGCGGTGCTCACCCAGGACAGGCCTTCGGTGAGCGATTCCTCGGGCACGGTCTCCTTGACGACGAGGTTGCCGGAGGCGAACACCGGCGAAATGGTCAGACCGGTGAGGATCTCCACCAGTCCCATCACGATCAGGTTGCCCTGGCACAGGTGGATCACCACAAAGCCGACGGTCATCAACGCGAGGAACATGATCATGTGACGCCAACGGGAGCCTTTGAGCTCGCGCGAGCCGAAGACCAGCGCGCCCATGCAGGAGCCGACGGCCAGCATGGCCAGCTGCACGCCCAGCACGGAGTCGAGGTGCAGCGATTTCATGACGGCGGTCATGGACGTGTCGAACGCGGTGAACGCCATGTTGAACACGATGAACACGGCGAGGAGCGGCAGCACACCCGCATAGGTGAGCACGTTGCGTTTCCTGCGGTCGCGATCGCCCGTCTTGAGCCGATCCAAATCGAAACGGTCCGCGGAAACCGCGGCACCAGCGGCACCGCCGGCCGCCAATCGCACGTCAGCATCGTCCGTACCGGCCGCGACGACCGTGATTTCGCGCAATACCGGCGGTTGAGTGTCACGCAATGCGAAGAACACGGCACCGCCGAACGCGCAGGCGAGGGTCGGCACGAACAGCTGTGATACGGGATGCACGGACGCGGCCAGGAAAGCCGCCAGAATCGGCCCGAAGATGAACACGATCTCGTCGATGGCGGATTCGAGCGCATACGCGGTGTTGAGCAGGTCCTCCTTGTCGGCGCGGTCGAGCACGTACGCCCAACGGGTGCGTACGAGCGCGCCGAACGAGAACTGCGTCATGCCCATGACCACGGCAAGCACGAACAGCAGCGGAATCGGCACGCGCATCAGTGCGGCGAACGCGAAGCCCAGCATGACGATGACCTGCACCGTCAGGATCACCGGACCGACCTTGCGCTGGCCGAACCGGTCGAACAGGCGCGCGTACAGCGGCGTGACCGCGGCGGTGGCGAGCACGTACGCGGCGCTCATCACGCCGGCGATCGTCCAATTGTCGTACATGTGGTTGAGCGCGAGCACGATACCGAGGCCCATCATGGACATCGGCAGTCGCGCGATGGCTCCGGACACGCAGAACGCCTTCGTGCCGGGAATGCGGAAAAGCTGCGCGTATGGCGATTGCGTTTTCTGCGATTCGTGCGGTTCGTGCGATTGCGATTGCGGTTTCGCGCTCGTCACGCCGTCACCTTTCCCCGGTAGATGAACATGTCGTCGAACAGTGGCGGCACTTCGCCGTCGGCGCTGCCGCCGAGCCGGGCGACCGTCTCGCTTGCCGTGCGGTGCGCGATGCAGTCCAACCCCTTGTGGTCGTAGAAGCTCACGTCGCAGTCGGAATCGGTGTGCAGGTAGAACGCGGGCACGTCCCATGCGGCGAAATGCTCCTGCATGCGTCTCCAAAGCTGCCCGCCCACACCGTGGCCGCGCACGTCGGGGTTGACGATGAACAGTTCCAGCTCGCCCATGGTGGTTTCGTTGGCGCGCCCTTCGCGTTCCAGATCGAGTTCCACCGAGAAGCCGGATTTCAGCGCCGCCATATGCTTGGCGGCCTCCGGATCGGCGTCGATGCGGCGTTCCAAGGCCTTCATTTCCTCGCCGACTTCGATTTCGTCGAGCTGCGGCGCCTCGCCGGCGACGCGGATGAACGTGACGCCCGCGAGTGTGCCGTCGGCGGCGAACGCGCCGTTGGCGAACGTGGTCGGCAGCAGGTAGTGCAGCACGAAATATCGGGAGATCAGCCGCGACATGTCCGCGCCGACCTTGTCCACATCCTGCGGCCAGGTACGGTCGAACAGGTCGACCACCGCGTCCAGATCGCCCCAGACGATGGGACGGAAGACGATTGCCGATGCGTTGTTTGTTCCGGCACCCATGCCGGCGTTCGGGATTGCGGTTGCGCTGTTCGCAGCCATATCAAACACTCCTTAACTGTCGTTGCGTCCGGCATGTGCGCCCGCCCACACATGCTGCACGAGGGTAGCGGCGTTCCTCCACAACGCTGCCTGCATAGCGGTTTCTCCCGCAGGCAGGCCGGAAAGCGCCGCTCCCCCGCTTTCTTCGGTCAAGGAGCCATTGCGCACCGGCACTAGTCGTTGTCGGATTGCTGCGGAATTCCGTAGCTCAACTCGGCAAGGATCTCTTCTTCTGTTTTGTCGAGGGCGTCAAGCTCCCGATCGGCCTCGTGAGGCTCACTCACATAGTAGAGACAGGCGTCGATTGCATCCAACGGAACCCCTTCCATCGCCGCGAGCAGCAGGCGGTACAGGTCGAGCTGTGCGAGCTTCTCCTTGATTTCGTCCGGTTTGCGTGGTTTTACGCCGGTTTTCCAATCGACCACGGTGTAGCGTTTCGTCTCGTCCGTTTCGTCGAGACCGCCGAAGAACACCGCGTCGAGTTTGCCGTTGACGATGGTGCCGAGCTGGGGCATGTCGACGACGAGCTGGCGTTCCGCCCATGCTGGACGTCGTTTTGCCCACGGCGAGGCGACGAGACGACGCTGCCAAGCGGCCAGTTTCCGTTCGTCTCGCAATTGGGCGTCCTGCGATGGTGCGTCCTGCGATTGCACGCCGCCGTTGTCCGCGTCGACTTGCGTATCACCTATCAATGCGATCAGTTCCGCACGCGACTGCGCGGCCATGCCGGCAGCACCTTCCGTACCGCCGATGCCGTCGACGTCCGCATCCGCCATGATGAAACGCTCAGCCCATGCGTGGAACCGCGTGCCGAGCTGTGCCGCCGGCGAGGCGACGTGCGGAATCGGACGGACCAGACCACGCCAGTAGGCGCGGGAGTCACGCTCGCCCATGGAGCCGGCGCGCGCTTGCAGCGAGGTGACGTTTTGGCGGCCGGCAGCAAGGATACGTTCGCCTTTGGCACGCACGGCCTCGTCGAAGGCGTCCTGCGATTCGCCTGCGTCAGCCGCGTCCGGTTCCGGCATGAGATGTTCGTCGGCGACGAGCAGTTTGGCGAGACGCAGCAGTGAGTTTCCGGTTTCCGGCGATGGCGTGGCGGATTCATCGGCAACGTCGCCCTGCGTTCCCGTGGATTCAGCGATATTCGGTTCGTCGGATTCGACGGCACGTACCTGTTCGGCCGCGGCACGCAGCTTGTCGGCGACATCGGCGCTCAGATCGCACGGCCAAGGCAAAGTATGGTCGTCCGAGACCGGTTCGAGCGGCGTGTTCCACGCATCGCCCACCACGGCATTCTCGAAATCGCGGGCGTGTTCGCCTACGAAATAGCCGTCGGGCAGGTCAAGTCCCAGCGTGTGCGGGGAGCCGTCCACATCGTCGGACAGGTTGTCCGGTTCGCGTACCGCGGTGACGATTCCGTTCATCGAATCGCGCGTCTCCAGCCAGAAATTCGACGGCGCGGCGCTTTTCTTTCCCTCCGCCAGGCGGGAGTCGCGGCTCGTCTCGTTGCATCCGCTGTATACGAGCAGCGCCTCGTAGCGGGCGCGCGTCAACGCCACGTAGGCGAGACGGCGTTCGTCGGCGTGCAGTCGGCGGCCGTATTCCTCCTGTTGCGTCAGGTACAGGCTTGCCGGATCCATTCCTTCCATATCGTCGACGGCCATGGTTCGCAAGGTGCCGAACACCTCGTCGTCGATCACTTCCGCATCGTCCAATCCGTCGAGCGATTCCACGGGATTGCCCCCGATGGGCGCGTCGTGCGGGAATCGTGGCAGGATATCCGCGTCGGCGCGCACCGGAACCGGCACCGCGGACGGGTCTTCCAGCCAAGTGTGGGCTTTTTCGAAGTATTCCGGCGGCTCCCATACGCCGTCGCGCCGACCGCCCGGATGGTCTTCGTCCGTTTTGACGCTCAGGCGGTCGCCTTGACTGGACGGGAAGGTGCCGTCGCGCATGCCGACCACGGCCACGGCGTCCCATTCCAGGCCTTTCGACTGGTGCACGGTCATGAGCACCACATCGACGGGGGTATCTGGTGCGGTGGCGTTGTCGTCGGACGCGTCACGCAGCGAATCCACCCACGAGATGAACGCGCGCAGGCTTGGCGTGCCCTGCGCGGCGATTTCCTGCAAGTAGGTGTCCACCAGAGACAACATCGCGTCGAGTGACGAAGCGGCATGCGATGTGACACGATTGCCGGCATCCGGATGCCGCATCCGTTCGGCGAGCAGCAGGTCGATGTCCAGTCCGAGCGCGGTGATGGCCGTGCGTACCACTTCCGGCAACGGATGGCCGGCCGTGCGCTGCACCTGTTGGATGACGCGACCGGCGTGGATGACGCTCGCGGCTCCCGTACGGCTCAATACGCCGTCGACGAGGTGCCGCAGATCGCCGCGCAGCAGCACGTCGATCAGGAAGACGGCGTTGGGCACTTGGTCGCGGTAGGCGCGCACGGTGGCGCGGATGTCGGCGTCGGACGGATTCGCATCCGCCTCCACGATGCCGGCCGACACGAGCGCGCGGTAGCGTTGCGCGGTGTTGAGCCGTTCGGCGATGCCGGCGAGCGCCTGCAGATCGTCGGCGGACAGACCGAATCGTGGCGTGGCGAGCAGCCGCATGAGCGCGGCGCTGTCGGTGTGGTCGCATACGACGTGCAGCAGGGCGAGGATGTCTTTGATTTCGGGACGTTCCAGGAGTGCGGCCTGGCCGACGACGAGTGTGGTGAGGCCGGCTTGTTCCAGTGCGTCCTCGTAGGCTGGCATCTGCGTTTTGGAGCGGAACAGGAGCGCCACGTGCGGACGGTTGTCTTTGGCTCCGTCGGCGAGCTCGTTTTCGGTTGGCGTGTGCAGTGCGATCGCTTGTTTGGCGAAGCGTACGATGGCGTCGATTTCCTGGCCGAATGTGGCGTAGCCGAGCACGCCGAGCGTACCTTCGGGGGCATTGTCGATGTTGGCGAGCGGGGGCACGTCCACTTCGCGCATAAGCGAGCTGCCGCGACGTCTGGCGGGCAGGCGCAATGGTTTCGTCAGATTGTTGGCCGCTTCGAGCACCATGCGCGAGTTACGTCGGGTGACGGTCAGCGTGTAGGGCTTGTCGGTGGCGTCGTGGCCGAAGTCGTGTTGCAGCATGCGGAATGCGCCTGGGCTGGCTCCTCGCCATGCGTAGATCGATTGGAAGGGGTCGCCGACGGCGTTCACCGCGCTGCGATGGGTGGAATCGGCGTGGAACAGTGCGGTCAGGAGGGCCGCCTGCGTGGTGGAGGTGTCTTGGTATTCGTCAAGCAGCACGTGCGTGTAGCGTTTGCGGTAGGTGGCTCCGATGGAGGGGAATCGGGTGACGAGTTGGAATGCGGCGATGGTGAAGTCGCTGAATTCGGCCATGTTGAGGGCGCGTTTTTCGGCGTGGTAGTCGGCCACGAGGTCGAGTAGCAGGTCGCGTTTGCGGGCCGTGCCGGCCAACTTCGCGGTGTTGTGGACGCACAGTTGGTGGCATTGGGCGCGGTATTCGCGTTTGCGCGCTTCGAAGGCGGTGTCGGATTCCTTTTTCTTCTGTTTCGGAGCCTTGCCCACTTTCGGCTCGTCATCGGGAACGTCCTCGTCTTCAAGCGCTTTGGCCACTTGCGCCACGAACGCCTTATCCCATGCGCGCACGCGTTCCACGGCTTCGTCGAAGCTGGTGCAGTCGCTGCCGATCATGGCTCCTGCGATGGCGTTGGATAGGGTGAACACGTTGCCGGCGATGGTGGAGAATTTGCCGAGTTCGTCGCCGCCTTGGTCGAAGGCCATGAGCTGGTCCATGTGCTTGTCGAGCACGGTGTGGATGAGCTGCAGCGCTCCGGCTTCGCTCAATGGCTGCGTGTTTTGGTCGAAGCCGACGAGCAGGCCGTATTGGCGCACGATGGTTTGGAAGAACGCGTCATAGGTGGAGACTTCCGGTTTGAGGAAGGCGACGCGCGTACCACGTCCGGCCTGGTTGCGCGTCACGGCAGCGGAAACGCGCGAAAGCAGTTCGGAGGCGGCTTTGCGTGTGAAGGTCAGGCCCAGAATCTTCTCGGGACTGATGCCTTGGTCGATGAGGGTGATGATGCGGCGGGGCATGGTGTAGGTTTTGCCGGAGCCGGCGCCCGCCACCACGACCACGTCCTCGTATGAGGGGGCTTGGATGACGGCGGCCTGTTCCGGACTGTCGGTGAATTTCGGCGTGGCGGCCGGCGCAGTGCCCATCGCATCGCCCTTTGCTGTGGCCCCGTTCGTTGACATGCTTCCGTTCATACCGTTGCTCCCGTTCATGCCACGGTCCTTTCGAATACGGTGTTCTGCTCGCCTTGGCAGGCCGGGCAGACCCCACTGCCGTACGTTCTGCAGTATCCGACGTGTTCCACGGTCGGACGCGCGGTGATGCGGGTGGCCCGGCTCGCCGCGGCCGCATAGAAGACGCGGGAGATCATGGTCAGCGACCATACCGTCATCTTCGACCGCGATTCCAGAAGTTGCTTCCAATGTTCTTCGCTGACCTGCGCCGGCCGTTCGACGTCGTCGAGGCCGCTGGTGAAGACGCTGGCCATTTTGGGCACGTATTTGCGGGGTATGAAATCGCCCGCGTTGATGCTTCCGCCGGCGAACAGCGCCTGCTGGTGGTACGCTTCGTCGCCTTGCCCTTTGCGTGGCGCGGGTGCCGCGTATTCCATGACGTGGAACAGGGCGCTTTGGGTGATGTCCGGCATGGTTGCGATCGCCTGCGCGCCGCGTTTTCCGTCGTGTTCCGGGAATGCGAGGCCCAGCTGGTAGCAGACGAGCTGCAGGTCGCTGAACAGGGAGCGTCCATTCGGCACTTTGCCGGTTTTGTAGTCAATCAGCCGTACCTGTTCGCGGCCGTCTGCGGTACGGCGGTGTTCAAGACGGTCGATTCTGCCCGACAGGCGTACGGTGAGCCGGTCGCTCATGCCGGTTTCCGGCCAGCCGCCGACGAGCGCGCCCATGATGGCGATGAGTTCGTCGCGGGAGATCGGAGCGTTGCCGTCGATGGCGTTGTAGGCGTCGAGGATGTCGTCGAAGTCGAATTGCGCGGCGAACTGCCGTTCCGCTTCGGCATGGTCCAATGTTCCCACGGTGATGGTTTCGGTGTTGTTCGACGGGTATCCCGTACGGTTCGACTTGACGAAATATGTGGCGATGTTGCGCAATGCGACCGATGCTTTCGCGTCCTTGCCGAGCGCCTTGTACCGTTCCTCGGGGTCGTCGATGGCGTTGAGGTCGCCACGTAGGGTCTTGTATCGGCTGATCATCCATTGGGTGATTTCGTCGATGTTGTCCTCGTCGCTTACCGCGGTGTGGTTTTGGGGCAGGTCGAGGCCGGCTTCGGTGGCCTGTTGCGCGACGGCGTGGATGAGCGAGCCGAAGCTGGTGGCCGCGCTGCCCATGCGTGGGCCGGCGAAACGGTTCTCCAGCATCCAGCACACCGGGCACGCCCACAAACTGTCCACGGCGGATGGAGAAAGGGTGACCACGTCGGATTGGCCGTCTGTTTTTTCGATGGATTCCGGTTGTTCGATAAGCTTCGCCTTGTCGGCATGCTCCGTTTTCCCGTCAGATTCCATCTTGCCGTCGATTTCCGTCATATCGTCGGCTCCCGCATGTTCCGTAAGGAACGCCCAATTGTCGGGATTCGCGGCGGCGATGCCATGCGATGCCAACAACGCCAAGGCTTGCGCGGCATCGCGCGCTTGGGGGGAATCGGTCGGCGCATGGGCCAGCACGCTTCGCGAGGCGGCGACCAGGCCACGTGGGTCGGCCTCCAGTCCCGCGTATTCGCCGGCCTCGCCGACCGCCGTGTACACGCGTGTTTCCGCATCGGCATCCCGGTCGCGGTCGAACCATTCCGGCAGGTAGCCGTAGAGGAAGTCGGACGGCACATGGTCTTCGTTGAGGACCGCGCTTACCGTCACGCGCTCATCGGCGCGGGTGAGCGCCACAAGGAGGCTTTTCTGTTCGGAGGCGAGCACCGCGGCGAGCTGCGCGTTTTCGCGGCCTGCGGAAGTGACGATGTCGTCGGACAGTCGTCCATGCAGCATGATGTCGGCGAGTTCCTCCCCGCCGAACAGGGTGTTGCGCGGCGCGAGGTTCGGCCATTGGCCTTGTTGGAACGCAGGCATGAACACGAGTTTCCAATGTTTTCCGGCAGCTCCGGCGGGCGTGGTGAGCGTCACGGCCTGATCGATCGGCGCGGTGTGCGCCAGGGAGTCGGCTTCGATGGCGAGCGCGCGGACCTGTTCGATGAACGCGTCGATGGTGTGCGCTGCCGTCACGCCGTTCGATTCGCCGCCGGACGCGTAGCTGAACAGGCGCATCGCGGTGTCGGTCGTTGGCCGCGCGGCCTTCGGCGTTGTTGCGCAACGCCGTTTTCTGCCAGATTTCGGCTTTGCCGAACGCCTGCCATGCACAGTCGAGCATGTATTGCGGTTCGTGGGATGTCAGGCGTGCCTCCGACCGCAGGGTATCGTCAAGCGTTTTCCACAGGCGTGCGAAGGCTTGCGCTTGGGGGTCTTTGCGGCCCAGTACGGAGGCGATCGCGTCGAGCACGCGGTCGGTGTCGCCTTCCAATAGCAGGATGTACAGCGCGTTCATGCCGAAGGATGGTTCGTCCGCATCCTCAGCGGCACGCTCTCCCGTCATCAGCCGGTCGTCGGTGTCGATTGCCGGCAGGCCCATGTCGGCAGCGTTTTCCGCGTCCGACGCCGATGCCGCCACGCGTGCGGTGTGGAAGGTTTCGACGTAATCGTTCCAATCGTCGATCAGCTGTGGCAGCAGCGCGCGTCCGGACGTGTCGGACGTGGTCGGATCGGCTGTATCGTCATGCAAAACCGTGGCCAGCGAGCCGAGCGCGTTCATCGCCGATTCGACCACGCACAGCCGAGCCGGACGTTCGCCGGGGGTGGTGATCAGCGGCGAGTTCATAATCGATGCGACGCGTGAGCGCACGTATGCGCCGGCCGTGTCGAGGTTCATGGACGAGGTGGCGATGCCTTGCCGTTTCAGTTCGGCCAGTTCGATCATGGAGAACAGGCCCTGCACGAACGGTTCGTCCTTGAGGGGGCGGGTCACGCTCGAATAGCGTACGGGCACGCCGTCGGCGCGTAGCCGTTCGCCGAACGTGCGCACGGTGGCGTTGTCGTGGGCGATCACGGCCATGTCGTTCCAGTCGCGGCCGTGTTCGAGATGTTCGGTTTTGATTTTCCACACCACGTCGTCGAGTTCTTCGACGGTGGAACGGTACATCGCGGCTTCAAGACTGCCGTCGCGCGTCTCCGGTATGGCGATGGCCGGCATTTTGCCGGGGCGGTTCGCCAGCGCGTCGTCGGTCGATTCCGTGCTGGCGATGGTCAGGCTCACGCGGCTCGCCACCGCGGCCAGGTCCGTGCCTTCGGCCATATGGGACGGTTCCAGCCGTACCAGTCGCGCGCCCAATCGCGATTGCGCCATGTTGAACAAATATTCAGGGTACGATCCGCGGAACGTCTGCACCGCCTCGTCGGGGTTGCCGACGAGCAGCAGACGCACGCCACGGTTGCGCAATGCGGTGAGAAAGTCGAAGCCGGCGAGTGTGGCGTCCTGGAAATCGTCGACGATGACGAGTTTCGGCAGGTCGGACGTTTTGGCTTCGTTCACGGCGGCCGCGGCGTCGATCATGAGCTGCGAGGCGTCGAGACGGTATTGGTCCGGATATGCCTCGTTGATGGCCTGGTTGTATTCGGCACGCAGCGCGAAGGCGAGCCGCCATTGCACGCGCAGTCGTTCGCGTCGTTCGTCAAGCGTGCCGTGTTCGTCGGCAGCGCGGGAAATCAGCGCGTCTTCGAGTTCCGGTTTCGCGCCGATCTCGTTCATGCGGGCAAGCATGTCGCGCAGCTGGTTGGCGAAGGCGTCGGTGGCGTCGTCCACCACCATGCCCGACCAGTCGGCGACCACGAAGTAGGTGCGCAATAGTGCGCAGGTGGAGCATTCGTCGCCGTGCTCGGCATGTTCGGCATGTCTGTCGAGCACGCGGCGGATGACCACGTCCTGTTCGGCCCCGTTGAGCAGTTTCGGCAGGGGTTGTCCGGCATGCGATCGCACGGCGGTCATGATGCGGAACGCGACGGCTGGCAGGGTGGTGACGGGGCGTGCCTGCGAGATCGCGGACAGTTCGCGGATCACGGTGTCGCCGAGCCGGTCGGCCACCTGTCTGCCGGAGACCGTCATCACGGCGTACGCGTCGCCATGCCGCTTCATCGCAGCGACCAGCATGTCCAGCGCGAACCGGGTCTTGCCGCTGCGGGGTGCCCCCGCAACCAATGTCGCGTCATCGAGATCGTCCACATCCATCATGTCTCCCCAGCTTAGCCGAACGGTCCGGCTACGAATCGCATATCATCGTCCGAAGCCGTCCTGAAAACGTCATCGTGGACACCGCCATCTTTATATATGGACATCGATACCCTCTACAAAGTTTTTCGGACACCGCCACCAATAAGATTGACTAGCGGCGCAGCCCGGGAAGGTTCAACAGCGAACAGACGGCCTGCCCATGACGACGAGTACGGTCGAAGCATAGACGCAACGCACGGAACCGGGCAGGAACTACAGGAAAGAGGAAGCATGGAAGCCTCAAGGAGCATTCCCCCTCAGATTCCCGGCTACACACTGATCAAACGGCTGGGCTCCGGTTCCGAAGCCGACGTGTACCTGTACCAGCAGCTTTCCCCGGCCCGTCAGGTGGCCATCAAAATCAGCAAGAACACGCTCGACCCACGTGCCGCGGTCCGCTTCCGTTCCGAAGCGAATTTCATGGGGCAGATCTCCACACACCCCTACATTCTTTCCGTCTATGAGAACGGCGTGACCGTCAACGGGCGCGGCTACACCGTGTTCGAATACGCTCCGGGCGGCAATTACAAGACGTTCCTCGAGCATGGCCGTCTCACCGCCGACCAGATGCTCACCGTCGGTATCGATCTGGCGAGCGCGCTGTTCACCGCGCATCGCAAAGGCATCATCCATCGAGACATCAAGCCCAGCAATATTCTCATCAACGCGCACAATATGCCCATGCTCGCCGATTTCGGCATCGCCGGGTCCGTCTATGGGCGTCCGGGTGTCGGCTTCACCATCGCGTGGGCCGCGCCGGAGGTGCTTGCCCAAGGCGGTGGCGGCAATGAATCGTCCGATATCTATTCGCTTGGCGCCACGCTGTTCGCCATGCTGATCGGCCAATCGCCGTACGAGTATTTCTACGCCGATGTGCTGGGCGATTCCCAACGGCAGGTGCGGGCCGAACGGCTCAAGTCCGTCATTCTCAACAATCCGCTGCCCAAGCTCAACCGTCCCGACGTGCCGGCCGAAGTGGAACGGGTGTTGCGTAAGGCCTTGAGCCGTACGCCCGAGGATCGTTACTATTCCGCGTTGGAGTTCGCGCGCGACATGCAGCGCGTGCAACAGGCCTTGTATAGCCGTGCCGTGCAGACCACCGTCGAGGGTGTGCCGGATTATCCGCAGAACATGTACGCGCAGACTTCCACATTCGACCAGTCCGCCCCGGTTGCGAAACAGCATGCCCGGTGGGTGAAGCCGTTGGCCGTCACGGTTGCTGCGGCGGCCGCCGTGGTCGTGATGGCGTTGGCGTTCGTCACCGTCGTCATGCCGAATATGGATGCGGCTTCCGACAACAGCAAGGTGCAGGTGCAGAACCATGGCACCCAGAACCATGCCGAGGACGATCCCGATTCGGCGATCACGTCGGGCAGTGTGCCGAGCGTGCAGGATCTTACGGGCGAATACACCGCCGACGGCAAAGTGCGGTTCACGTGGGTCAATCCTTCTCCGAAGGATGGCGATTCGTACGCGTGGTCGCTGGTCGGCGATTCGGGAACCGACCCGAACGCGCAGGGCACCACCACGGAGTCGACGCGTATCGAAATCGATCCGGCCGACGGCGCGCAGACGTGCGTGCAGGTGAGTCTGGTTCGCGCGGACCGGCAGATGTCCGAGAATCCCATGATCGCGTGCGCGGCCAAGCCGTGAGTTTGCGGCCGGATGCGGGTGACATGAACCGATACGAACCAATACAGCCCGGCATGCATGCGGGCAAACAGGTAGGCGCATGCGGTTGGATGCGCGGTCAAGCAAAGTTTGGGCACAATCAGGGAAGAGCCAGTCGATGAGCAAGCATAGGAACGCCGAGAACCAGTCGGCGCAATCGTACGAACGGCAGTTGCGATTCGGGTCGATGCTGCGCAAGCTGCTGCCTTCCGGCAGTCGCCGGTGGATCACGCCGATCGTCATGCTGCTGCTGTTGCTGGGCATCGTCGCCGGGGCCGTCATCGTCAGTTCGGTGACGCAACGTCACGTGCAGCTCGACGATGGCACCGTGTGGGTCACTTCGCTCAAGGACCGCAAGGCCGCCCGTTTCAACGTGCGCAACCGGGACGCCGATGCGGGCGTCGCCTCCACTGCGGCCCGGTTCGACGTGGCCCAGCATGATGGCTCCACCGTGATCTCCGAAGGTACGAAGGCCAGCAACATCGAGGCCTCCACCGTCAGCGAAAGCGGCAACACCACCATCAAATCGGATATGCGGACCGTCGTCGGAGGCAACACCGCGGCGTTCATCAACGTCAAGACGGGCAATGTGTGGGTCGGGTCAGCAGATGATGTGAAATCCATGAATCCGACCACCGATTCGCCGAAGATGAAGCTGGGGTCGGGTGGCCGTATCGCGGTGACGCATGACGGTGTCGTCTACGGCTATCGCGCGTCCGACGGCGCGGTGCTCAGTGTCGACGGGCCTCAGGGAACGCCCGGCAAGGATGCGACGATCAAGGGCGCCACGAATGTCGAATCGTTCACCGTGGTCGGCAAGACGCCGGTCGCAGCCGGTGCCGGCAAGGTGTTCTGGCCGAAGGGCAGCGCGGATATCGGCATGCAGGGTCAGGCGACGTTGCAGGCGCCGTCCACGGATGGCAGGCAGACTGACTGGGTGGCGGTTTCCACGCCGCGGGGCATCGCCATGGTCGATTTGGGCAGCAAAAAGGTCACGCAGCTGCCGAATGCCGGCAAGGGCGATGCCGTGCAGCCGGCGTCCACCAATGGCTGCGTGTTCGCCGCGTGGGCGCAGAAGGCCAACAATTACATCAGGGTGTGCGCGGCGAACGACAAGGACGCACAGTTTTCCTCGTTGGAAGATGTCAATCCCACCTCGCAGCTCGTGTTCCGCACCAACCATCGTCTGGTGGTGCTCAACGACGTGGTCAACGGCAATGTGTGGAATCCGCAGGAGTCCACCAAGGTCATCAAAATCCAGTGGAACAAGGTGGAGACCAAGCAGTCGAAGCAACAGCAGCAGAACAACGACAGCGCCAACAACCAGCATAATTTCAGCAAGAACTGTTCGGCGCAGTCGGGGCAGATCAAGGCCGTGGACGATTCGTTCGGCGCGCGCGTGGGATCGCAGCAGATTCTCGACGTGTTGCGCAACGACGAGCAGACCGACTGTTCCGTGCTGCGCATCACGTCGGTGAGCGCTCCGGATGGCGCGAACATCACCGTCTCCCCCGTCTATGACGGCCGGTATCTGCAGCTCGACGCCTCCGGTGCCGCCGCGGGCAACGTGTCCTTCAGCTATGAGATTTCCGACGGGCGCGGGCAGACGTCCAGCGCCACCGTGTCGCTCACGCTGGCCGGTGGCGACGACCATGCGCCGCTGCAGAGCGACACTCCGCCGGAAATCGACGTGGAGCAGGGTGCTTCGTACACCGCGAACGCGTTGGGCAGCTTCTCCGACCCCGACGGCGATCCGCTGACCTTGGTGTCGGCATCGCCGCAGAACACCGATCAGGTGACGGTGTCCACGCGAGCCGACGGACAATTGGTCTTCAACGCCGGTTCGATGTCGTCCGGCAGGGCGGGCATCGAGGTCACGGTGTCCGACGGCCAGCAGACCGGCATCGGCATGATCTACTTCTCCGTGAAGCCGGCGAACACGCTGGGCGCGGTCATCGACCCCGTGGTCAAACAGACCACGCCCGACACCCGCACCACCATCGCGCTCAAACCGTACGTGCACGGCACGTCCGTCGAACCGGCCGAATTGACCGCGGTGGAGACGCCGTCCGGCGCGGCCACCACCATGAACGCCACCGACATGTCGATCACATTCACCGCCTCCAATCCCGGCACCTACTATGTGCCGTACACCATCACGCAGGGTTCCATTCCGTCGACCGGTCTGGCTCGTGTGGAGGTGCAGGCGGTGGCCGGAGACGCCGCCAAGCCGATCGCGGCGAACGATGTGGCGCTGCTAGGCGCGGACAATACCGCGATTGTGGAGCCGCTTGCCAACGACGTCGACCCGATGGGCGGCGTGCTGTCGGTGACCAGCGTCACCGCGGACGCGCAAAGCGGCATCAAAACCGGTGTGGTGAGCAACAAGCGCGTCTATATCACCGCGCGTCAGGTGCCGACCGAGCCGGTGCGGATCTCCTACACCGTGGCCAACGCGGCCGGATCGTCGACCGGCGTCATCGTCCTGCAGCCGCCGGCGCTGACCACGTCGAATTCCGTGCCGAAGGCCGAGAACATCACCACACAGGTGCGCACCGAAGGCATCGTGTCCGTGGACGTGCTCGACCATGTCACGTATTCCGACGGCACCACGGTGAGCCTGCAGAACGATTTGCAGTATGACAAGAACACGTTCAAGGGTCTGGTGTTCGTGTCCGGCGACACCGTGCGCTATCAGGCCACCAGACAAACCGGCTCCTTCCCCGTCACCTACACGGTGAAGGACAATCTCGGCAACGCGGCCTCGGCCACCATCACCATCAACGTGCATCAGAAGGACGCGTCCAACAAGGCGGCTCCGACACCGTCCGACGTCGAGGCGCAGGTGGCGGCCGGTCAGAAGGTGCAGATTCCGATCACGCTCACCGGCATCGACGCTGACGGCGATGACGTGCAGCTGCTCGGCTTGGGCAACAAAGCGCCGAAACTGGGCCGTATCAGCGAGGTGGGCGCCACGTATCTGGTGTATGAGGCGTATGCCGATTCGTCCGGAACGGACACCTTCTCCTACGCCGTGGAGGATTGGACCGGTCAGAGGGCCACCGCGCAGGTGCGTGTGGGCGTGTTCAAATCCGGAGCCGATTCGGGTGTGTACGCGCGCGACGACGAGATCACGCTGCGTCCGAACACCGCGGCCACCGTGCCGGTGGCGCAGAACGACATTTCCGGGGACAATACTGATCTGACCGTGTCCAAGGACGTGGAATCGCAAGGCATCGGCGGCATTCAGGTCGTTGACAACATGCTGTCGTTCACCACGCCGAAGCAGGCGGGCACGTATTACGTGGTCTACACCGTCAAGGACAAGGCTGGCCTGTCCGATTCGGCGACGTTGACGGTGAATGTCGACGAGAACGCCGCCATCGACCCGCCGACCGCGTACGATTACCGTGTTCCGGCCGCCGCCACGATCGACAAGAAATCCGTGGACGTGGACGTTTCGCAGTGGATTGCCAATCCGTCCGGCACCGCCGACAAGCTTCAGGTGGGCGTGGATCCTTCCGCGACCGACCATGCGCATGTCAAGGGCGGCAAGGATTCCACCATCATCACCGTTGATCTGACCGATGAGGCGCGCGCGGTGCCGTACACCGTCACGAACACGACGTACGGCATCACGTCCACCGCGTTCATCCAAGTGCCCGCATATGGCGTGTTTCCGCCGGTTCTGCGTCCGAAGGCGCCGGCGTTGAAGGTCAATGCGCGTGAGACCATCACCATCAACATCGCCGACTACGTGCGTGTGGGCGCGGGCAAGACCGCGTATGTGGACGGCGCCGATTCGGTGAGCGCCACGAAGGCCGCGGACGGCGACCTGTACGTCAACGACCAGACGTTGAGGTTCACCGCGCCGAAGGATTACGCGGGTCCCGCGTCCATCACCTTCACCGCGGTGGACGGCAAGCGAGACAAGAACGACAAGGTGAAGATCGTCAATTCGGCGGTGCTCACGCTTCCGATCACGGTGATCGGACGTGAGGTTCCGCCGCCGACGTTCTCATCCTCCACCGTCGATGTGGTGGCCGGCGAGAAGGCCACTACCATCGATCTGACGGCGCTGACCCATTCGGCGTCGGGCCTGTACGAGGATGAGAAGCAGTACTCGTATTCCGGCGGCGTGAATTCCGGCAGTGTGGATGCCAGAGTGTCTCCCTCCGGCACGTTGACCGTGTCCGCGGACAAGACGGCCACGCCGGGCACCACAGTGAGCGTGCCCGTCTCGATCAAATATGCGAAGGGTACGGTGAGCGCCGGTATGACCGTGCGCGTCACCGCGTCCAACAGGCCACTCGCCCGTGTCACCGAGAAGACCGTGAAAATCAAGGCCGGTTCCAGCGAGCAGGTGAATCTGCTGTCCGACGCGTACAATCCGTTCCCCGACACTCCGCTGACGGTGACCGGATGCACGTCCGATGGCACGTCGAAGCTGACGGTGGATTGCCCATCCAACGGCGTGGTGTCCATCAGGGCGGCTTCCGACATCGGCGCGAACACCAACAAGGTGGTCGTCACCGTGCGCGACGCCACCAAAACAAAAGAACGTGAGGTGACCGGCACCATCAGCGTTTCGGTGATGGACAAACCTGATGCGCCGCTGCTTTCCGCGGTGTCCGGCGACCCGCAGGATGGCGCCGTGAATCTGAGCTGGACGGCCGGTTCGGCCAACGGCAGCCCGATCACCGAATACAAGGTGATGTGGGGCGGAGACGCGTCCGGCGAGCGCTCGTGCGGGCAGAAAACCTCCTGTCTCATCGACGGGTTGAAGAACGGCAAGACCTACTCGTTCAAGGTGCAGGCCAGGAACGAGGTCGGCTGGTCCAAGGATTCCAACGCCGTCGAGGGCACGCCGGACAAGCTGCCTGATGCGCCGACGGATGTGACGGCCAGTGTGAAGGGCAACACGGTGAGCGTCACGTGGAAGGCTCCGGACGGCAATTTCTCGTCGGTGAACAATTACGAGGTGACTTTGTCCGGCAGGAACGCACCGTCCAAGCAGACGACAAATTCCACCGGAATCGATTTTGTTTTCGATAACAACGCGATTTCCGACGGCGACTCGTACACGGCTACGGTACGCGCCCACAACAAGGTGAATTGGAGCCAACCGTCCAAGGCGTCCGACGCGGTCAAGCCGTGGGGCAAGCCCGATGCGCCGAAGATCTCCGTGACGAACGACGACACCACGGGAACCGTCACCGTCGAATCCGTGGGCAACACCCGCAACGCGGGATGCAAGGCCGTCGAGATTTCCGGAGATGTCAGCGCAAGCATCGACGGATGTTCCGGATCCTACGATTTCAAGATTCCGGATCATGATCTCAACACCAGGGAATACACCATCAAGGCGGCGGTGGTCGGCAAGGAGAAAACGACCAGCGACGATTCGACCGTACGTTTCACACCGAAATACGCGGTGAAGGCGCCCGAATCGGTCAGCGTCAAGGGGCATGACGACGTGTGCGTAGTCAGTTGGAAGGAGAACGGCCACGCCGACGGGTTCACGGTGAGCGCGGACGGACTCGGCTCCTACCATGCCGGCGCTTCCGAACGATCGCACGATTTCCCGCTCAAGGAATGGCAGTCCTGTTCCTCGGGTTCCGTCACGCAGCATTTCAATGGCGCGGTAAGCACCTCCAAGTCCGGCAGGGCCGATCCGGCATACGTCCGCAAGGTGAAGGCCGCCGTCAACGCGCCGATGCTGACGTGGGACGCCAATGATCCGAACATCATCAAGGTCAGCGGCGGATCGGTGAACATGTACGGCCAGCCCGGCAAAACCGTGATCACCTTCACCGCGGACGGCAAATCCTATGACGTCGCCTGGGCATTGGGCTCCGACAAACTGAACGTCAAGGACGTGCTGCCGACCGGAGCCGATTACGCGTGGAAGGCGAAGGTGGTGGGCACCGACACCGCGCTCAACAACGAGGACAATGGCGGCACACTGCTGGACCATGACAGGTACAAGACTCCCACGCCGAAACCCGAACCGTCGGAACCTTCAGAACCATCAAAACCGTCGGAGCCATCGGATTCTGACGCGTCCACGGAAGGCGAAGCGGCCACGCGGAATGACCGGCCTGTGGCATCCTCCGTCGCCCTGTCCACCGTCGACGGCGCATCCAAGCCTTGGATCCGCGGCCTGGCCTACTACGCCAGATGGTGAAACGGACGATCACAGCAATCGCAAACACAACGAACCATCCACACGAGCAACACAACAAGCAAGGAGCAACCCATGAGCAACGATTTCGATGATGCCACCCAGCTGGGTTCCATCGGCCATAATCCAAGCGTTCCCAGCCAACCCGGCCAGCAGCAGCCGGCGTTCCACACGCCGAATCTGCCGGAGCAGCCGCAAGCTGATGAGGATCCGGAGGGCACGCTGCTGAGCGCGCACGGCACCACCCAACCGGCGTTGCCGCAACAGTCCGCCCCGGCAACGCCGAACCAGCCGCGGTTCCGTCAGCCGATGCCGCAGAACCTTCGCCAACCGGCCGCCAATCCGGCAGTCGCAATGCCCGCGCAGCAGCCCGTCCAGCCAACCCAACCCGTCCAGCCCAGCCAGCCTGTACAGCCCGTCAAACAATCCCAGCCGGTCGTCGACACGTCCATGATGACCGCACCCAGCAAAGACATCACCGAATTCCATGAGAAGTTCGCCAAGCTCGTAGACAACGTCTCCCAGGTCGTGGTCGGCAAGGAAGCACCCATCCGCCAATGCGCCACAGCCATGGTGGTCGGCGGGCACATCCTGCTCGAAGACAACCCGGGCACCGGCAAAACCCAGCTGGCGCGAGGCCTTGCCAACTCCATCGACATGTCGTTCAAACGTATCCAGTTCACCCCGGACCTGCTGCCGTCCGACGTGGTCGGCGTCACCTACTACGACCAAAAGCGCGGCGAATTCGAATACCGCGAAGGACCGATTTTCGCGTCCATCGTGCTCGCAGACGAGATCAACCGCGCCTCGCCGAAGACTCAGTCCGCGCTGCTCGAGGTCATGGAGGAGCAGAAGGTCACCGTCGACGGCGTCACCCATGAAGTGCCGCAGCCGTTCATGGTCATCGCCACCCAGAACCCGATCGAACAGCTCGGCACCTACAAGCTGCCGGAAGCGCAGATGGACCGTTTCCTCATCAAAACCACCATCGGCTATCCAAGCCACGACGTGAGCGTCAACATCCTGAAACAGGTCAACGTCACCGACCGCGCCGCCACCGTGCATCCGGTGCTCACCAGCGAAGACGTGCTGCGCATGCGCAACATCAGCGAAACCGTGCATCTCGACGACGCGATCCTCGAATACATCGTGCGACTGGTGGAAGCCACCCGCCACAACGAACGCATCCAAGTCGGCTCCTCCATGCGAGGCGCGCTCGCCTTGACCCGCTGCGCGCGCGTATGGGCCGCCTCCGACAACCGCGGCTACGTAGTGCCCGACGACGTCAAAAACCTCGCCGTACCCGTGCTCGCGCACCGCATCACCCTCACCGCCGAAGCCACCTTCGCCGGAAACACCCCCGAACAGATGATCGGCCAGATCCTCGAAGACGTGCCGGCCCCGACCCTGGGCGCCAACGCCTGAAACACAATCCGCCCCCGGCATACGCACCACACAATCCGAAAGGTCAAGGAATGCGGCATTCGCACACAGTGCAGCGCAGACGGACCATCCAACGATCCCTACGCCGCCTCAAACATCGCATCAAGCGACTGGCCACCTCATACGTGTCGCCGCTTGGCTGGGCGGTGGCGGCGCTCGCCGTCGCCTCGCTGGTGGCGTTCGTCCTGCTGGGGTGGCATGAGCTGCTGGCCATGGCGGTGGTGTTCGCGGTCATGCTGGCCGCGGCGGTCATGCTTTCCCTTGGCAACACCTCGTTCCAAGCCACCATCGACGTGTCCAGCAGACGCGTCACGGTGTCAGACACGGTGAAAGTCGACGTCTGCGTGGACAATCCGGGCCGCACCCCCACCACGTCGGCGCGCGGCGACCTGCCCATCGGAGACAACCACGAACGGTTCGCCATTCCCATGCTCGCCGCAGGCCAGTCACGCCAGACGACTGTGGAATTCACCGCCGTCAGCCGCGCGGTGCTGCCCATCGGCCCGCTATCCATCCGCAAAGGCGACCCGTTCGGTCTGATCCGCCACGAAAAGAAACTCGTGGACCAGATCAACGTGTTCATTCATCCGCAGACCGTGCTGCTCAGCACCCTGAACGCCGGCATTCCACGCGATTTGGAAGGTCAGCCAAGCGGCGAAATCGTCGACGACGACCTCGACTTCTACGGCCTGCGCGAATACGAGCCCGGCGATGACGTACGCAACGTGCATTGGCTCAGCTCCGCGAAAACCGGATCGCTTATGATCCGCCAATACGAAGCCACCCGCCGTACCGACACCGCTCTGACCATCAGCGTGAACCCGGATGATTACATCGATTCCCAGGAATTCGAACTGGCCGTATCCGTCCACGCCTCCATCGGCGTGCAATGCCTGCAGCAGAACCGGCCAGTCACCGCGCATGCCGGTTCCACGCACGCCATTCCGCGCAACGCCACGGAATTTCTCGATGGCTGCAGCGGCATCGACCCTGACATCGACGACAATCCCAACCTCGCGCAAACCACTCTCGAACATGCCCCCGACGCATCCTTCTACTTCTTCACCGTCGGCAGGCTCAAAACCATCGACGACATCAAACACATGGTCCTCGCACTCCCCCGCTCCGCAACCTGCGTGGTGCTTCAAGCCGCAACCGGCCAACCGCGCGCCATCAAACGCTACTCCGACTTCACCTTGGCAACCGTGGGAGACCTCAACGACCTCCCCATGATCATGGGGGTGCTGGCATGAGCACCACATTCACCAACACCGGCAATTTCACCGGCAACCTCACCGGCACAGGCACCAACTCCGCCAACACCAACACTGGCATGGCGACCGGCACAGGCACCGGCTCATGGGCGAACTCCACCCACTCCGTCATCTGGATGTCCCGCAGCGGCAAGTCCCCAGCCATGCCCAACACCAACCAGCCACACGCCGCGCAATACGCAAGCCTCACGGTCGCCGCCCTGCTGACCATCGCCGCAGCCAGCAACCTCATCGACGTATACGGCTCCGCCCTGTCTTGGACGAGCGCCGCAATCCCCGCCACCATCATCGGCTCGCGGCGCTTGCCGGTCTCGTTCCCGCGTTGCGCCTGTGGTGGCAGATGCTGTTCATGGCGTGTGCGCAGCTGGTGGTCGGCCCGGTCATCTTCCTGAATGGCACCACCATCGCCCATGTCATTCCCACATTGCGCACGTTGACGCAGGGGTGGATGCGGATGCTCGGCTCGTTCAAATACCTGCTGGCCATCGACCCGCCGACCGGCACCGGCGACGGCTCGCTGCTCGCCGTGTGGACGATCTGCCTGTGGGCCGCGCTGCTGGCCGGTATCTTCGCGGTTGCGGAGGATGGCCGGCTTACGATGGTCGCGGTCGTTCCCGTCGTGGCGAATCTTGCGATCTGCGCGCTGCTTGGCACGTCGAGCGGCTTCTACCGTATGGCGATCGGCACGATTATGGCGGTCGTGCTGGTGGTTTGGGTCAGCGCGCGTTGGAAACTGTTGGAATTGGGCCGTTGGCTCAGTTCCGTAGTCATCGTGCTGCTGGCTTCGGCTGTGGCGATCGGCGGATGCTTGGTGGTCGGGCAAAACCGCACCATTCTGCGCGACCATTATGATCCGCCGCTGAGCCCGTACGATTACACCAGCCCGTTGAGCGGCATGCGTTCGTATATCAAGAACCATAAGGACGATGTGCTGCTGACCGTCGACGATCTGCCGGCCGGTTCCACGGTGCGTTTGGCGGTTATGGACCGTTTCGACGGCAATGTGTGGAACCTGTCCGATTCCACCATGGCTTCGGATTCCTCCAACTACCATCGTGTGGGCGATTCCATCACAAACAACGCCACCGGCAAGCGGTTCACCGCGAAATTCACGGTCGATGACGGTTTGAGCGACTATTGGCTGCCGATGGCCGGCGCGGCTTCCAGCGTGAAGTTCGCCACATCGTCGGACGCCGATTCGTTCTACTACAACACCGACACCATGTCGGCGATCTACCCTTCGCGCACCTCTCCGGGATTGTCCTATACGGAAACCGGCGTCATTCCACGGACGCCGACGGATAAGGAGATCGCCAAGGCGAATGCTTCCTCCATCAGCCAGCCCAAGGCGGAGGATGTGCCCGATTGCGTGGATAAGCTGGCCACCGCGATTGCGGGCGGCCAGTCCAAGGGCGGCGAGGCCGCGCAGTCTCTTGCCGACAAGCTCAGGGAATCCGGCTGGTTCTCCCATGGTTTGAATGGCGATTACCCATCCAGAGCCGGTCACGGCAACTATCGTATCGACCAGCTGCTCGCCGGCAGTGCGATGGTTGGAGACAGCGAGCAATACGCTTCCGCGATGGCGCTTATGGCCCGCAGTCTCGGCTTGCCGAGCCGCGTGGTGCTGGGCTTCCTGCCGAAGAACGACGAGGGCGAGATCAGTGACAGCCGCACCGAGAAGCATGGCAAAACCACCACCACGAAATTCACCGGCAACGATGTGACCGCTTGGGTGGAGATCAAGCTGGACGGTTACGGATGGGTGGCGTTCTACCCGACACCGAAGGAAACGAAGGTTCCCGACGAGAACCAGAATCTCACTCCGCCCAATCCGCAGACCTTGGTGCGTCAGCCTCCGGTGCCGCTTACCGATCCGCTGCGTGACGACAACCAAGCCAAGGGCAAAACGTCGCTTGGCGGCAGCATGGCCGACGAGACGCCGACGAGCCTGTTCTGGCAGCGTTTCGGCAGAATCGTCAGAAAAGTCGCCATCTACGGCAGCCCTCTGTGGACGGTGCTCATCGTCTGCGGCCTGCTGCTCGCCATCAAGTCGATCGCCCTGGCTCGGGCGCGCAGGCATGGCAGCGCATCGCAACGCGTCGCTGCCGGATGGCAGGCGGTCGCGGCGCTTGCCCGGCAAAGCGGCCTTGACGTCCAAGGCACCAGAAACGAGCAGGCGCAGGCCATCGCCGAACAGATGGGCTTCGAAGCCGATACACTGCTCGCGCTGGGCAGGGAGGCTGATTACGCGGCCTTCTCCGGAGGCGATGTCACGCAGGAGCATGCGGAACGCTACTGGCATGACATCGCCGAAGAACGAAAGTTCATGCTCGGCTCGCTGCCGACGTTCCGCAGGTGGCGGGCGAAACTATCGCTTGCGGACATGTTCCACTTCCGGAAAATCCGCTTGCGGAAAATCGGTGTGAAAGGGCGGGACTCATGAACGTCAAACATATTGAGGTCGGTCTGAACAGCAATATCGGCTTGCGTAGGAAAGACAACCAGGACAGCGCCTGCGCAAGCCACGGCGTGTATGTGGTGTGCGACGGCATGGGTGGCGGCAAGGGCGGCAAGCAGGCCAGTTCCGATGTTGCGGAACGGTTCGCGCGTTTGGCCGAACTGCCGACGCGCGATCTTGACGCGATTGACGAAACGCTGATCCTTGCCCAGCAGGAGGTGCTCCGTCTGGGTGAGCAGCTCGGCGGCGTTGCGGGCACTACCATCAGCGGCGTGCTGCTGCCGACGCGTGTCGGCGATGACGCGATATGTTCCGACGAACGGTGTTACATCGTCAATGTGGGCGATTCCCGCACGTACCATATGCGCGCCGACGGCAATGGCGCGTGGCTGGCGGATTCGCTGACGTGCATCACCCGCGACCATTCGGAACGGCAGAACGCCATCGATTCGGGGCAGATGCTGCCCGATGAGGCGAGCCGTTGCATTCCGCGCAACATCATCACGCAATGTGTCGGCGCGCCTGCCGGCATCCAGCCTGACTGGTACGCCGCGCGTGCGGACGGACGGTTCATCATCTGTTCCGATGGGCTGCATGCGCAGATCGGCCGTGAGCAGCTTGCCGAGATCGCGGCGGCGTACGCTGACCCGCAGATGGCCGCGGACATGCTGGTACATGCCGCGCTGAACGCCGGCGGCCGCGACAACATCACCGTCATCGTGGTGGATATGCGTTCCGATATGCCGTGCGACGAGGATTGGAACGTCAGCAAGATCGGCGATGACGAGGATATCGACGATGTGCTGGACGGTACGTTGCAAACGTTACGAGTCATTCAATAAGATGGTTACAGACCACGAGACAAGGAGATCATGATGGTCGATTTCGATGCCGCGGTGGCGGCCGTGCAGGATCCGAACGCCGATCCCGTGTTCCTGGCGAAAATCGCGTACGAGAATCCGGAATTCGGTGCGAATGTCGTTGCCAATCCGCGAGCGTACCCGGGTCTGAAGCGTTGGGTCGCCGAATTCGGCGATGAGCGCGCCCGCCAGCAGCTGGTGGCGATGGGCTGGCCGGTTCCGCAAAATGGCGTGCAGCCGCAGCCGATTGCCGAACAGGTCCAGCCGGAACAGCAGTATCAGCCGGCAGTGGCGGAACAGTTCCAGCAGGAGCAGCAGTATCAGCCGGAACAGCCGGTGAACCAGCAATACGGTCAGGACGCTGCCTATGCGGCGTCTAACGAGGCTTCGACCGAGTATGTCGACCCATACATGAATCCCGCCGATTTGTCCGAAGTGGCCGATTATTCATCGAGCCAGCCGCAGAACGAACCGGAACAGCAGTATGCCGAACAGCAGTATGCCGCGGCCCAGGAATCGCCGGCAGACGCGGGGTTCACCGCGGAACTGGCCATGACCACCACCGATCAGATGTTGATGGCCCGTATCGCCAGCGAAGCGCCGGAGCTTCGTCCGTGTCTTGCGCGCAATCCGTACATCTATCCGGAATTGCTTGCCTGGCTTGGCCAGTTGAACGATTCGGCCATCAACGCGGCCATTCGTCTGCGCCAGCAGTGAGCTAACGCCGATTATCAGACCATTTGAAACATAAGGGGTTGTCGCGGGAATCTCCGTGACAACCCCTTATCGTCTTACCGCTAACCGTCCGCGCCGACGTTGTCAACACAAATCGTCAACGCAGTCCGTCAGCGTAATCGTGTCTTCACTGACAAACGCCCTCACTGTTTGCGGAATTGGAAGAACTGGTCGCCGATACGCACCGTGCATGGCGCCTCCAGCTGCATCGGCTTGTGTTCCACTTTGGTTTCGACATCGTCTTGGATGATGTACGTGCCGTTGAGCGAACCGTAATCCTCTATCCACAGCGTGCCATCCTGGTCGAAGCTGATCGCCGCATGGTTGCGTGAGATTGTGCGCGTCGGATCCTCCAGCTTGACCGATTTGGCGCCGGCGGGCACTTCGGCCGAAGGCTTGCGGCCAAGGAGCACGCCCATATCCACGATCACCTGCTGTCCGGTCTGCTCGTTGTCCAGCACGTACGTGTGCTTCGGCTGCTTCATGGTGAAGGCTTCGGAAAGCACGGTGCCGTCCCAGTCGATATCGTCCTCGTCCGAAACGGCAGCGTCGCCCTTCGCAACGGAAACATCCTGCATATCGTGGTCGTCCGATTCGTTCTGTGCGGCGAGCCGTTCGCGTGTTTCCAAGGAATCGGCGGCATTGTCGACGGGTTCGGCTGTGGGTTGCGCCATCACCGTGACGTCATCGTCATACCACCCTGGTTCGGGCGGCGGCGGGTAAGGTAGAAAACTCATATTCCCATTGTAGGAAGGTGACGTCCATGCCGTCTGACGATACTCATTCTGCAATACGATGCTCGCATATTCCGTCTCAAAATATTATGCTGTAACTCGTCAAAAGAGACGGACACGTCGATGTTTCCCTCCGTGTTCACGGATTCGACATTCAAAAAAAAGGAAAAAGGATAAGAAGGACTTTTCACATGGCGAACACTCCTCCGTATGGTCAACCGCAGAATGGGCAACCGCAGTATAACCAGCCTCCGCAGCCGCAGGCGCCAAACTACAGTCAGCCACAGCCGGACGGGCCTCAATACGGACAGCCGCAACCGCCAATGCCCGGCAACTTTCCTTCCCAGCAAGCCGGCGCCGCGGCCAAAAATAAGCCGCCGGTCGCCATTATCATCGGCGCGGTGGCCGCAGTCGTCGTCATCGCGCTGGCAGCGGTGTTCTTCCTTACGAATCGCGTCAGCCGTTCCGATTACGAGGAAACGCTGGTCCAAACGCAGGCGTTGGAAAGCAGCTATACAGCCATCAATGAGGAATTCAGCTCGGCGGCGAGCGCAACGGACAACGATTCATCCTCCGCTTATGACGAGGGCAAGAAGAAGTTGAAGACCTTCAAGCAGGACAGCGACAAGCTGGCTGCCATGAAGGCCGTGAAGAAAGACAAGGACGTCAAGGAGAAGTACGAGACGTTCGAGCGGGACCGTGTGAAATACGAGAGGTACATGAACGATCTGGCCCAGACCATGCCCGCGCTCATGAAGATGACGCATACCTGCACGAAGCTGCCGAAATTCGACTCCGCCGACATGTCTTCGTACTATCGCGATCTTTCCAAGGCGCTCGAAAGCTGTGCCGCCGACGCCGGCGATCTGGCCAAGGTTCCCGTCAAGTCCTATGCCGAGTATGGCGCGGATATGCAGGAAAGCGTCAGCAAGAAGAAGGACATTGTGGATCAGATGGCCGATCTGAATCTCAACGATATCGAGTATGGGTCCGCCGATTACGAAAAGCTTCAGGATCTTCATTCGAAGATGTCCGACATCGATTCGCCGACCCTGGATCAGTCCGATTTGCAAAAGGCCGCGAAGGAGGCCGATCTCAGCGGTTCGTTGAAGGATCTGGAAACCACGCTTTCGGAGAAGATCAAGTAACGTCAAAAGACGACTGCGAAACCCTCCCCCGCGATTAATCCACAACCTCGCAATCCCACGACATATAGATATAGCGAAAGGCGGAACCGACCGGTATTGGTCGCTTCCGCCTTTTGCTATGTCAGATGATTCGTCTGTCGACTATCGTGAGGGGAATCTCACAGGGTGTCGCCCAGATCGGTCTGGCCGCCGTTGTCGTCCAGGAAGTCATCCGGGTTGAAGTCATCGCCCAGCTTCAGGTCGCCGAAGTCGATGTTGGAGAAGTCCACATCGGACAGGTCGGTGTCGCCGAAGGAGCTGTCGGTGCCTTCGCCGCCCAAACCGAAGTTCGGGTAGATGGTGTCGCGGATGGCCTTGTCGGGCTCCACCGTGGCATTGCGGTAACGGGCGAGGCCGGTACCTGCCGGGATGAGCTTACCGATGATGACGTTCTCCTTGAGGCCC
>ENA-OURZ01001276-OURZ01001276.1-human-gut-metagenome-genome-assembly--contig:-NODE-1276-length-28543-cov-3.275098_pt1 | contig 28543 bp, 19 predicted proteins | sample MGYA00242073_ERZ509195 | MGnify/ENA primary metagenome ERZ509195 (study PRJEB26280, sample SAMEA2338837) | human gut metagenome | biome: human gut; feature: human-associated habitat; material: faeces... | reverse complement strand
ACTTCGGGATTTTCCTCCTTGATCACCTTCATGACATCGTTCAGGACTAGGTAACTGAACCGAATCCGCAAAATTTCATCTACGGTTTTTTCGACGATGACGGCATTCCGGATGGCATCGGCAGCAGCTTCACGATAGGCATTGATCAACCCCGATACCCCCAGCTTGGTTCCCCCGAAATAGCGCACGACAACAATCAGTACATTGGTCAGGTCGAAAGATTGAATCTGTCCGAATATCGGCTTGCCGGCTGTAGAGGAAGGCTCTCCGTCATCATTCATCCGGAAATGGGTCTTAGCAGCTCCTAAGCGCCAGGCATAACAATGATGCCGGGCATCGTAATACTTTTCTTTTATCCCGGCAATAATTTCCCGAATTTGTTCTTCGGTAGCCACAGGGTAAACAAAGGCCAGAAACTTACTTCCTTTTTCTTTATATAAGCCTTCGGCTACTACTTCGACGGTTCGGTACAGATCTTCCATTCCAATTACAAAAAAGGACTCAATTACTGCCTCCAAAGAAGAGTAATTAAAAAACTTTCCGTTCCAATCGGGCACCTCAGCAGTTAAACATTCAGTTTACCGAATCTTCTTCTATTCCGGTTGGAACAATGCGGCTTCAGTAACAATGCCGCTTTAATTCCGGCAATACAATTTCCGTTGAATCTCCTCCACCTGGATCTTAAAATTCCGGTCAGTTTCGATCAGGTCGGTGACCGCTTTGCAGGCGTATAAGACCGTAGCATGATCTTTTTTACCGATTTGGCTACCGATATACGACAAAGAATACTTCGTATAGTTTTTACAGAAATACATAGCCAGTTGACGGGCTTGTACCACCTCACGTTTTCGGGTTTTCGTCTGTAAAAGCTCCGACGGAATATTAAAATGTTCACAAACCACTTCCTGGATTTTATCGACCGTCAATTCTTCCGTAGGTTTCTTCACCATTTTTCCAAGGATATCTCTAACGACGTCCACCGTCAGGTCCCTCTTATTAAAAGTCGACTGAGCCAGCAAAGAAATCATCGCTCCTTCTAATTCCCGGACATTATGATCGACATATTTACAGATATATTCGATCACTTCTTCTGAAAAATCGATACCGTCTTTCCGGGCTTTGTTCAACACGATTTCTTTACGTGTATCGAAATCCGGCGCCTTGATCTCGGCCGATAATCCCCAACGGAAACGGGACAGCAAACGATCTTCCATTCCTTCCAATTCGGCCGGAGCCTTATCACAAGTCAGGATCAACTGTTTCCCGGACTGATGCAAATGGTTGAAAATATGGAAAAAAGTATTTTGAGTACCGGTCTTTCCGGCCAGTTCTTGTATATCATCCAAAATCAATACATCGATCAACTGATAGAAATGAAGGAAATCGTTCACTTCATTCCGACGCACCGCCTCTGTAAACTGAGTCTGAAAGATATTGGTCGACACGTACAAGACGACCTTATTCGGAAAATTCTGTTTCACTTCCAGACCGATCGCTTGTGCCAAATGTGTTTTTCCGAGCCCTGAACCACCATAGATCAACAAAGGATTGAAAGCCGTTCCTCCGGGTTTCTGAGCGATAGCCATACCGGCAGACCTTGCCAAACGGTTACAGTTGCCTTCGATATAACTTTCCATGGTATAGGAAGGATTCAACTGGGAATCTATCTGAATCTGATTGGAAGCCCGTTCAAACGGGTTCTTCAGCGTACTGTGACCGGTCTGATCCAGATAAACCGTGCTGCTTGCAGGCTTCCTTACCGGATTAGAAGCTAAAGTCGTTGTCAGTGGCTCAGAAGGTTTACTTCTCTCCACCACAACCGAATAAGCCAATTTTGCATTGGGGCCGATTACCGCTTTCAAAGCACTCTTCAGAATATCGATGTACTCCCCTTCCAAAACTTCATATACATAAGCACTGGCAACCTGAATTGTCAGTACATCATCTTTAAAACGAACAGCACGTATCGGCTCAAAAAGCGTCTTAAACTTTTCAGGCAATACTTGCTTTTGAATCAAAGACAAACATTTCAACCAAATATTCTTACCTTCCTTTTCCATAGTCTATTGTTAGTCAGGTGTTTCTTACTTTTCACAACCCGCCTCTTTTCAGCATGCTAAATTCCATAAAAAAAAATCATAAAAAAAATGGGATTTTACTTGGTTATATTCAAAAAAAGCTTATCAACTAAGAACCAAGACATTAAATATAACCATCTGATAACAAATATATTACACTCCATCAAAATCATTTATTTTTATTAAAATACCTATACCCCATTTATCACATTCAAAGGTTAAAAAAAGGAGAGTACCCAACCTAATCGTTTCAGCTTAAAGGAAAAGTTTCTCGCAACATATTAACATAATAAACATATTATACACATCATTATGTTAATAATCATCACAACGGCAACGCTCCTATTTAGAATGATTCAAATTAAGATTTTATTGAATTTTAACAATAAATGATTGTTTAAAGATTTTATTAACATCTTTCAGATCTTTCTCCGCTTGTTTCAAATTCTTATAAGTTTGGATCAAATAAAGATATTTCCCGTTTTTACGCATTTCCCTTAAATCGGGATATTTCCGGTATAATTCGGAATCCAAGGCCAAGGGTTCCTCCGATTCCGCAATCACGATCCCATAAGTATCCTGGGTCGATTTACCGGAAGAAAAGTCGAACAAAGATAGATTCACAAAGCGTTTTGGATTTTGCCGGAATTCGGTCAGTAATTTATTGAGATTTTCACTCACTGCCGTCAGATTATAATACAAATCACGGTCATTCACCACTCCCCCTAGTGTACCTTTCCCCCGGTTGATCTTCATGACAATGGAATCGGTCTGTGCCAAAACACTATTCAAATAACGAACGGTATTAGCCAGATTAACCGCTTTAAGCGAATCGCTGATCCCGGTAATATTATCCAGGCTACGGGTTATATTCGCATTACTGTTTTCCAGGTTTCCGGTTATGCTATTGATATTCTCGAGAATTTTAGAAATCCGGGAGGACTCGTTGGCCAGCAAATCGTTCAAAGTACCGGAAGCATGCTCTACGTTATCCAGTGTGCGGCTGACACTTTTCAAGGACCCCCGGATATTTCCATTGGCATCTTCACTAAAAATCTCCTGCAAAGCCATCAATACCGTATCCAAGGAGACCATTACCGTCTCGGCTTTCTTCTTCAAGGGTTCCAATTGTTTGTTCAGTTGTTCCATGATACCCAATTCCAATTCCGTTCTCAAGGTATCCCCGCTCTGGGCATAAGTCGTTGCATCTCCGGGGATGAGGTTGATGGCTTTCGAGCCCATCAAGTCGGCGCTACGGATAGCAGCAATGGTATTGGAAGATATCTGCAATTTTTTTCCCACGGTAAACTGTACCAATACCTTATCGTACCGTTCACCGGTAAACTGTATGGCACTGACCTGTCCGACACTATATCCCCGATAGATTACACTACTGGAAACTTTCAATCCATCCACCCGGTCATAAATACCATAAAACACATTATTCCGGTCGAACAATGCTTTCGCTTTCAAAAAATTAATTCCCCAGATCAATATAACAACAGCAACAATTGCTGTTAATGCCAGTTTCACTTCTCTTTTAACCTTCATTCCCATAACATCTTATATCTTACTACTTTTTATTTTTCCGACTCCAATTTTCTGGCTTCTGCCACAGTAATTACTTTATTATTATATATCGCAATGATGAAACAATCTTTCACTTTACGCTTTACGGAAGAAAGTTTTTTCTTCACTACATCTAATTCCTTATCCTTAGCCACATAATAACGATAGCGTCCTCCGGAATTTATTTCCTCCACCTTCTCGCCTGTACAAAGCTTTGCAGGAGTTTTGACTTTCGAAGGAACAGAAGCCACCTGAATAGCATAAAACAATTCGTTTTTTCCGGATTCGGCAACTTGCGTTTTTTGTACTTCTGCAGCCTTTACGGGCTGATTTCCATCCGATGCCACTACCGGTCCGGGTTGTCCGGAGCGGTTCACGCTACTTTTTTTCTCTACTTGTCGTTTATAAGTTTCAATTCCTTTAAAAATAGCAGTAGCGATCTTCGTTTGTCCGGCCTGCGACATTAAAAATTTCTCATCTTCCCGGTTAGAGATAAAACCCGATTCGACAAGGATGGCAGGCATTGTTGCATCTTTCAGTACCAGATAACCGGCTTGTCTGACCCCCCGGTCTTTATGATTGGTCGCTTTGACCATCTCTTCTTGTACGGCACCGGCCAGTTCCAGGCTTTTTTCCTGATGGATATTCTGCATCAAACTAAAAATAATATAAGACTCGGGACTTGTCGGATCGAATCCGGCATAATTCTTTTCATAATCCTTTTCATGCCTGATTACAGCGTTTTCTTTCATCGCCACTTCCAGATTTTCCTTGTTTCGGGTAGATCCCAGCACATAAGTCTCCAGTCCCCGCACAGAAGGAGTTTTACAGGAATTGATATGAATAGAAATAAAAAGATCGGCTTTACAGTCGTTGGCGATCTTGCCCCGTTTATTCAGCTCTACAGGCACGTCTTTCGTCCGGGTATACACCACCCGAATATCCGGATAGCGTTCCGAGATCATCTTTCCAAGCTTTAAAGCAATTCCCAAAGTGAGGTGTTTTTCCTGAGTAAGGGCACCGATTGCCCCGGGATCGCCTTCTTTATTAGCAAATCCACCATGACCGGCATCAATACAAATACATTTGATTTTTCCCGATTCTTTCTGAGCCATAGATTCATATGCGGAAAATATTACCAGTAACCAAAACAATATTCCGGTAAGTCCGTATCGAATTATCATGATATTTAAAACTTTTTAAAAAGAATGCTAGCTATTAACAATCAATATTTCTTACATTTGCAAACCGAATCCAAGGACCGGAATGCGTTTATTCATCACAAAAATAGTATAATAAATTGCAACTAAGAGCAAATATACTTCAATTTCTTACGATTTGCATCATTTTTATGATGGCAGCATGTTCCGTAGCATCACGGTCTTCACATGCCCGGAAAGATATTGCCGCCAGCGAAACGCAAGAAAAGACAGCAGCGGGAAAGCAGCAAGAATCAGCACAACCAGATTCGACGGTTCAAGATAAAACTCCCGGGCCGGTGATTAAAGAAGTCCACCACCCGGTCAAACGTCCGGCATCGGTCAGAGACAGTTTATCTGCTGCCGATTCGGCTTTAATGGCTCCCCGTCCAACTGTGTCGGATTCTCTACTTGCAATAGTCAATATCGGAGTTGCAACCGATTCGACTCCCCGTCCGACTGTGTCGGATTCTCTACAGGTACAATCCGATACACTCCAAACGGATAGTACGAAAACAGAGAAACCTCTTTTTAAAGATGTAGTAGAATACAATGCAGCCGATTCGATCATTCTGGATGTTCCCAATAAAAAAACTTTCTTATATAAAAATGCCTTTGTCAAATATCTGACGACGGAATTAAAAGCCGACTACATCGAATTAGATATGGAAAACAGCCTGGCTTATGCTTCCGGTCTTCCTGACAGTAGCGGTACGATCGTCGGCAAACCCAAATTCAAGGACGGTAGCCAGGAATTCGAAAGTCTGGATCTCAAATATAATTTCAAGACAGAAAAAGGATTTGTCAAAGAGATCATCACCCAACAAGGCGAAGGTTACGTCCAGGGAAAGCTGACCAAGAAAATGTCGGATTCGGTATATTGTATCAAAGACGGCTGGTATACCACTTGTGACAAACACGATCATCCGCACTTCTACGTACGGTTGAGCAAGGCCAAAATGATCCGGGACAAAAAGGTCGTTTCGGGATTTGCCAATCTTTACATCGAAGATGTACCTCTCCCTCTGGCTATCCCGTTCGGATTCTTCCCGATCACCAAAAAAGGAACCTCGGGAATTATTATGCCTACTTACGGTGAAGAACGTATGCGGGGATTCAACTTGCGGGACGGAGGTTACTACTGGTTTATCAACGATTATGTAGACCTCACGGTTACCGGTACGATCTATACCAATGGGTCGTGGGGCCTCAACGTAGGTTCGAATTACAGAAAAAGGTATAAATTCAGCGGTAATTTCGATTTCTCGATGAGCCGGAACCATACCAGTGAAAAAGGAACTCCGGACTATACCCAGTCCAAAGACTGGTCCATCCGCTGGCAACATTCCCAAGATCCCAAAGCCAACCCTTATACGACATTTTCTGCTTCGGTAGATATGTCTTCTGCAACAAACAACTATTATAACGCCAACAATATCAATGATATAGCCAACCAACGTAAACAATCCAGTATTTCCTGGAGCAAAAAGTGGCCCGACCGTCCGTTCAATATCACAGCCAGTTTTACCCACAACCAGAACAGCCGTGACTCCTCGATCTCACTTTCTTTTCCGAACCTGAACTTCCGGGTATCCCAGGTATATCCTTTTCGGCGTAAAGAACGTGCAGGTAAATTAAAATGGTATGAGAATATCGGTTTTACCTACAATGCAGAGTTACGTAACAGTATTCAGACCAAGGAATCCGAACTGGGAAAATCTTTCCAGAATATGGCCCGGGACTGGCAAAATGGTTTTAAACATTCTATTCCATTGAGTACCAGCATCAATATTGTAAAAGACCTATCCCTTTCTCCCTCGTTCACTTATAACGGTGTAGCCTATCTAAGTTCGATCCGTAAAGGCGACTGGGTAGCCGATTCTACGATGCCGGGAGGGGGTTATATCCCTGTCGATACGGTATATGGCCTGCATTACGCCCACAATTACAACGCAAGTCTGTCTCTTTCTTACAACCCGACGATTTACGGTATGTATCAATTCTTACCGACTAGCAAAATCTTTGCCATCCGGCATGTCATCCGCCCCAGTGCCAGCGTATCGTATACCCCTAAAATCGGTGTACCTAAAAGTAAATACTGGAAAACTTACACAGATTCACAAGGTAACGATCAGGAATATTCTATATTCGACAACAAGTTATACGGAACCCCTTCCGGTGCCGAAGAATCGGGGAGCCTGAGCCTGAGCCTCGACAACAACCTGGAAATGAAAGTCCGGAACGACAAAGATACCACCGGCAAGGAAGAGTATAAGAAAATAAAACTATTGGAGAGCTTTCGTTTACAATCCAGTTATAATTTCTTTGCCGATTCTATGCGCTGGTCGGTGATTCAGTTATCGGCCCGGACCAAAGTATTCAATGAAAAAGTCAACATTAACCTGACCGGAACGTTAGACCCTTATGCCATCAATGCCAATGCCGTCAGAATCAACAGGTACAATGGAGGTATCGGACGTCTGACCCGCGTATCGGCTTCTTCGGGCATACAATTCTCTTCGGACAACGGGAAAAACAAAGAGGAAAAGAACGATAGACTGAACGGTCATTATGATGAATATATGGATTTCGATGTTCCCTGGAGTATCAGTCTGGACTATACGTTCAGTTATTCGAAGAATTATTCGCGCAATACCGCTCCCGGAGCCAAAAAACCTTTGAGCAGCAATACCATTTCGCAGATGGTGCGTATCAACGGCAACTTTTCCCTGACCCCGAAATGGAAGATAGGCTACAGCACCGGTTATGACTTCCAGCAGAAAGAAGTGACGGCTACCAGTTTCAACCTCACCCGCGACCTGCATTGCTGGGAAATGACCTTTTCCTGTATTCCCTTCGGCACTCACCAGTCCTACAATTTCCAGATCAACGTCCGTTCCAGTCTGTTGAAAGACCTGAAACTAACGAAGCGGGACTCCTGGTACGACAGGAGGTAAGCACACCCGGCACACCCGCTCAGCAATGTGCCGGTCAGCAACCGCAAGTCGCGCCGATTTTTTTCTGCCTTTGTCAAAAAAATTCTCCTTACCGGACAATATTGATATGAAAACGTACATTTCTGATATTTGTTTTCCTACCCCTATTCTATTTTTGCAGAGGTAAACCGAACAATTATGAGGGAAATAATATTCATATCTATACTCTGCGGAATGCTGAATTTCGTGGCTTGTCAAAAAAAAGTGACCGATTATCCGATCCAACCCGTAAATTTCACCCAAGTCCATTTAGCGGATTCTTTTTGGAGTCCTAAACTGAGTATAAATCGCGAAGTATCCATCCCGACGGCTTTTCACCAATGTGAAATCAACGGCCGTCTGGACAATTTCGCTCTTGCCGCAGGTCTGAAAACCGGAGAACACCAGGGAGATTTTCCCTTTGACGACACCGACATTTACAAAGTAGTCGAAGGAGCTTCCTACGTGCTGGCAGTGCAATACGACCCACAGCTCGACCATTATCTCGACAGTGTCATCCACCTGATAGCAGCAGCCCAGGAACCGGACGGTTATCTTTACACTTGCCGTACCAATCGTTGTGACCGCCTTCAGCGCTGGATGGGCAGCCGTCGCTGGGAGAAAGTCAATAGCCACGAACTTTACAACTGCGGACATTTATACGAAGCCGCCACGGCTCATTATTATGCTACCGGTAAACGTCATTTACTTGACGTCGCGATAAAGAATGCCGACCTGGTATGTCAGGTTTTCGGAACAGATTCAGGACAGATCCATCAGCCCTCGGGGCATCCCATTGTCGAGATGGGGCTTGTTAAAATGTACCGGGTGACCGGTAATCCCAAATACCTGGAAAAAGCGAAGTATTTTTGTGAGGAAGCGGGACGTTTCTCCGATGGGCGCCCTGCCAGTCCGTATAGCCAGGACCACAAACCGATCAAGGAACAAGACGAGGCTGTAGGACACGCCGTGCGGTTCGGTTACCTGTATTCGGGTGTCGCAGATGTCGCCGCCTTGTGCCAGGATCAAGGATTCATCGAAGCTTCAAAACGGCTATGGAACAATATCACCGACCGGAAATTATATATCACAGGAGGTATCGGAGCCAGAGCCTGGGGAGAAGGATTCGGGGAAAATTACGAACTTCCGAACATGACTTCCTATTGTGAAACTTGTGCCTCTATCTCCAATGTCTACTGGAACTACCGTCTGTTTTTACTAACCGGGGAATCGAAATATTACGATGTGCTCGAACGTGCCTTATACAATGGAGTCATTTCGGGAGTCTCTCTCGATGGGAAACGTTATTTTTACGACAATCCTTTGATGTCGGACGGTAGTCATGACCGGAGCGAATGGTTCGGTTGTTCCTGTTGTCCTTCCAATATCACCCGCTTTATGCCGTCCATTCCGGGTTATGTGTATGCCGTCCGAGGGAATACTCTTTTCGTCAATCTATACATAGGCAACGAAGGTCAAATAACTCTGGACGGCCAATCAGTCCGTATCAAACAGGAAACCCGTTATCCCTGGGAAGGCCGGATCAAGCTGACTTTGGATCACTCTCCTGCTTCTTCGTTTACTCTGGCTTTGCGTATTCCCGGTTGGGTACAACAGCAACCTCTTCCCGGCACCCTATATACCTATCTCGACAAAGATACAACAAGTTATACCATCAGCCTGAACGGAAAAACGGTAAAACCGGAAGTCCGGAACGGTTATGCCCTTCTCCGAGGCGACTGGAAGGGTAACGATCAAATCGTCCTGAATTTACCGATGCAAGTCAGAAAAGTGATCGCCGACCCACAAGTTATCGACGATCGTAACAAATATGCTCTAATGTACGGTCCGATAGTATATTGTATCGAAGCCAACGATCATGACGGTTACGCTTTGGATCTGTTTACAGAGGAAGATACTCCGTTCAGTCCGGAGTTTAAGTCCGATTTGCTTCACGGTGTCATGACCTTAAAAGGCCAGGGATATCATTTACTTTCCGACGGCCATACGACTCTGCCAACCTCCGTGACGGCCATTCCTTATTATGCCTGGGACAACCGCGGAGCCAACGAAATGAATGTATGGATCCCTTATACCCGCGAGGCCAGCATTCCACGCCGCACAGAAACCCTGGCTTCACAAGCACAGGCTTCTGTTTCGATCCCTTACGGAGGATACGGTTTGAACGACCGGTTCGAACCCCGCAATTCGGCGGATAAATCGATGCAGTTTCACAATTGGTGGCAATGCTTTGGCACAGAAGAATGGGCTCAATACGAATGGGACCAACCGATGACTCTCACCGAAGCATCCGTATATTGGTTGGAATTAGGACATTACGATATCGATTTCCAACTCCCGGTCTCCTGGCGTCTCGAATACAAAGCCGGCGAGAAATGGCTGCCGGTAAAAAATACCGATCCTTACGAAATCGCTAAAGATAAATATTGTACAGTCCACTTCCAGCCCGTCAGAACCAAAGCTCTGAGATTAACCGCCCAGTTACAGGAAGGCAAATCAGCCGGAATATTGGAATGGAAAGTAAGGTAAAGTCTCTTAAAACTTAAACTTTACTTTTACCAACAGAGGGTTGCTATCTTCCGGGATCCGGAGATGAGTTTTCTGAATAATAGCTCTTTTTAAAAGATCCTGCCGATTCAGTAAGATTTCATCCCAGTCCCGGTAATCGTTATAGATACCATAAAAAAAGTCTTTATCGGCCCCCACAATCATGAACATCCCGTCGGCATCATCTCCTTTTCTCTCCCAGGTAATCGTTTTGCTATTTTTAAAAGAGTGGATACAATAACAATCGGTTGCCTCAGGTCCGCAATACGAGAAATAGAAGTAATCCCGGGTATCGTAAATATAGACCGGCATTTTATAATAATCAGAACGGAGATAAGTTTGCAGATCCGATGAATACCGGTTTTTTATCGTCTCTTTCCCAAAATCGATTTTCACCCGGGGTACCGGCAAACTATCCGAAAGATAATAACAGATATTATCACTATCCTGAGGCCGGAGAATATATCGATTATCGCTAGCCTGGGTTATCAGAGCTATATTCAGGCCATAGTCTTTACGAGGCAGAAATTTTTGCAGGATTCGCCCCTGTTCGTCATAACGATACAAACAATAGAAATCTTCCGAAAAATTATTCTCGTCCATTTGCGGGCAATAATACAAAAAAGCCGAATGACCGGGTCCACTCGCTATCGCATCGAAGCCATTACATATCTCTGGAAGCTCCAGTGTCGTTTTCCGGATAAACCGTCCGGTCTCCGTACTATATTTCACGATCTCACATCCTCCCAAAATCCATAATTCCCGGGCATCCTGGCTGAGGCATACATCATCGATAGTAAGGTATTCTTCGGGGCCACGGCCATTCTTTCCGATTTGAAATAAAAACTTTCCTTCAGGACTGAACATGAACATGCTGGCAGTACTTTTAATCAGTACATTTCCGTTAGGCAAAAGCAGTATTTTTCCCACCAGTCCGATCAACGCTTTCCCGGTAGTCTCCAAAGGAACAACTTCAACCGAATCGATATACGGCAACAGGTCGTCCACCGCATTTCCTGCACTCAAGGGAGTTATTATTTCCTGTTCAACCGAAACCGGTTTACTCTGATTTCCGCACCCGGCAAGAAACAGGAAGAAAGAAAAGAAGAAAAAAGATTCTAATTTTAGCATAGACATAAGGTTCTCTTTTTCAACAAAGATAGTAAAAAAGGTTTATAAACCTTAAACAAGCAAGAAGTAATTTTAAGTACCTTACGCACTAATTCTATTTAGGTTTTAAAAGTTGTACCCCGAACTTCAGGTTCTCTCAACAGGAACAAAGTGAGTCCCGGCAAACCGGTCACCGAAGACGAATTAGTAACAAAATATACCTACTATATTAGTAAAAAGTGTGTAAGATTATAAAAATTCTATTGATAGCTATCCCTCACTTGGCCTGCTGCGCCAAATAAGCCTCATACATATCCAGCATCCACGTGCCGTCACCGTCCGCATCGGCCTCTTTTTTACGTGCTTTACCCTCTTTGCCCTTAAACCAGTTTTTACTGAATTCCTTCAAACCGGGTTTCTTGTCTTTCAGCAGGACACTATTCACCAACATTGGAATATAGACAATTTCTCCCTCCTTGCCTTCATCGTGGAAACGAATTCCATGATAGGTAACTAAGCGTCGTTTCATTCCCTGCTGATTGGTTGTGACATCCCAGTCTTTCCACCAGTACACAGAAGCGTGCTCTCCCGTATTTTCCAGACATACAAGGCGGCGTATCGTACGGTAACGATCGGCAATGGAAGGTGACGCCAACTCACGCGATTCCCAGCGGATACCGTCAGGATTATTCTCTGTCTTTTCCGTATAATCGATACATACGACTTCATCCGCCGTATATTTCAATACTTCCTTATCATCCGGTGTCGCAGTCATTTTGAAGGAATAATTGCTCTTTTTGAAAGCGGAGGCTTCGGCATGCCAGCCCCTCTTCACATATCCTTCCACTTTTTCACCGGATGTCAAGGTCACCACCACACGGCGAAACTCCTGGTCTTTTACTTTCTGCGCATTCGCCTGCGGTATGTACACACACAAGGCCAGTACTACTAAAAAAAGATTTTTCATAATTGTATGTTTAAAGGTTAATGTCCGATATGATATTCCTGTAACATCAACACGGTTTTATCACGCCACGTATCCAAACTACGGATGCGTCTGCACAATTCCGCATCGTCAGCCACGTAACGGCAAAGCCGTTCCCGAAAAGCGTTTCCCGTCCGCGGCTTCATTTTTCCAGGAGAATAATAGAGGGTGTCACCCGATTTCCGCAGATAATAAATCACCCGCGAACGACTGAAGACCCCTCTCCGTTGCCAAACCTGGATTCCTCCGTTAGAAGCGATACCATAGCCCCGTCCGGAGTAAACGTAAGCCTCGATATGCGGCGTAGCAAAATACTGCCAACACCAACCGATACCCTCTGCCAGTATGAATTTCCGCCGGAATTCCGGTGTCCGGGGATGCCAACAGACAATTGAATCGATTTCCTCCGCCGGATAAACCTCTTTCTGTTTGTCCCTGGTGAAAATGCCCCGGAATGCTTTAACATCTTTGCCTTTTTTGGGAATACACACACGATGATCACCCGAAAATCCGACACTTTTTCCCTCCTTGAAATAAATAATACCCTCCACCGGAACGGCTGCCCGAACAGAGAAAACTCCCACGCTCCACACACAAATCAAAAACAATTTTATACTCATTTAATTTTTTTTGTGACAAAAATATGGTTAATAAAATAATTTAACTAACTAAATATCAAAATATTTTTTGGACTTCGTCCCTATCGGCTGTTCCGGCAGCCGTTAATAACACGCCTAAATATATTCTATTACGATAAAATGAAAGATGCTGTGATTTTAATTTTTTTTCGTAGGTTTGTAGCCGATTTCCAAAGGTTAATTTCGGTATGTAATGTACCTGCTATTTTGAAAGTATATGATTGAGAATTTAGTGATAGTGGAGTCTCCGGCAAAAGCCAAGACCATCGAGAAATTTTTAGGGAATGGTTATACCGTGAAGTCGAGTTTCGGACACATCCGCGATTTGGAAAAAAAAGATTTAGGAGTAGACATCGAACATAATTTTCAGCCTAAATATGAAATATCTTCCGACAAGAAAACAATCGTCAAAGAGCTGAAAACACTGGCCAAGGAAGCGAAGACCGTATGGCTGGCTTCCGATGAGGACCGTGAAGGAGAAGCCATTGCATGGCATTTATTCGAGGTGTTGAAATTAAAACCGGAGAACACCAAGCGAATAGTATTTCATGAGATTACCAAAGATGCCATTCTCCATGCGATTCAAAACCCAAGAAACATTGACAAAAATCTGGTGGATGCCCAACAGGCCCGGCGGGTATTGGACCGTTTGGTCGGATTCGAAATGTCGCCGGTGTTATGGAAAAAGGTAAAGCCTTCACTTTCTGCCGGCCGGGTGCAATCCGTTGCCGTAAAACTGATCGTTGAACGCGAACGCGAAATCAATGCTTTCAAAGAACAACAATATTACCGGGTTTGCGGAACTTTCGAAACCCAGCAACATGCTCAATTAAAAGCCGAAGTACAGACCCGTTTTACCGATAAAGAAACGACACTTACTTATCTGGAAGCCTGTAAAACAGCTATTTTCCATGTGGATAGTGTAGAGACCAAGCCGACGACCCGCAAGCCTGCTCCCCCGTTCACCACTTCCACATTACAACAGGAAGCTTCCAGAAAACTGGGTTTTTCGGTATCCCAGACCATGTCGGTAGCACAAAAGCTTTATGAACACGGGCTTATTACCTATATGCGTACCGACTCGGTCAATCTCTCCGATCTGGCCATCCGGACAGCCAAAGCTGTCATTTGCGAAACATTGGGAGAAAAATATTCCAAACCACGGAATTTCGCGACCAAGACCAAAGGAGCACAAGAAGCCCACGAAGCTATCCGGCCTACCTATATGAACAAAACGGCCATAGAAGGCGACCGGAACGAGCAACAATTATATGAACTGATTTATAAAAGGACTCTGGCTTCGCAAATGGCGGACGCCCAACTGGAAAGGACCAATATGATCATCGGTTTATCCAACCATTCCATCCCTTTTACGGCAACCGGTGAAGTGATTATTTTCGACGGTTTTCTGAAAGTATACATGGAATCACATGACGAAGAAACCGATGATGAACAGGCCGGTCTATTACCTGCTTTAGCTCCGGGAGACCAGTTACAACGTCAGCTCATTACAGCTATAGAACAATACACCCTTCATCCGCCGAGATACACCGAAGCCAGTCTGGTAAAGAAAATGGAAGCTTTGGGTATCGGACGTCCTTCTACCTATGCCCCGACGATCACAACCATACAAAACCGGGGCTACATCATCAAAGAATCCCGGGAAGGCGTCGAGCGTAATATCGAACAGATCGAACTGAAGGGCAACGATATTAAAATCAAAACCAACAAAAAGATATTCGGCGCAGAAAAGAAAAAACTTTTCCCTTCCGATATGGGTATGGTAGTTACTGATTTTCTATCGGAGCATTTCACCAATATCATGGACTATAACTTCACCGCTGAAGCGGAAGAAGCCCTCGACGATATTGCCGAAGGGTCTGTCGAATGGCAAAAGATGATCGGAGAATTCTATCATCCTTTCCATGAAACTGTCGAATCTACCCTCAAAAATTCGGAACGGAATAGCGGGCAAAGAATTCTAGGTACGGATCCGGTAAGCGGCGAGACGGTGAGTGTTCGGATCGGCCGGTTCGGTCCGATGGCACAAATCGGGGAAGGAGAGCATGTACGTTATGCAGGCCTTTTAAAAGGACAGCTCATGGAAACCATCACCCTGGAAGAGGCCTTGGGTTTATTCAAATTTCCACGTAAAATCGGCCAGTACGAAGATAAAGACGTCAGTATCGGGATCGGCCGGTTCGGACCTTATATCAAACACAACAATGTGTTCGTATCTTTGAAAAAAGGAGAAGACGATCCGGGGACCATCACTCTCGAGACAGCCATTCAACGCATTGAAGAAAAAAGAGAAAGTGACCGGAATAAACTGATAAAAGCTTTCGATAATGGAGTGCAAATCCTGAACGGCCGGTTCGGACCTTACATCTCTTACAACAAAGCGAACTATAAAATCCCTAAAACATGTAAAGCAGACGAGCTTACATTAGAGAAATGTATGGAATTGATCGAGAAAGAAGGTAGCAAGAAAAAGCCAGGCGGAAGCAGCAAAAAAACGCCTGTCCGAAAAGCCCAAACGACCACGAAAAAGAAAAATTAAACCATTTCCTTATTAAAAGGATGTGTGTCAGGAAATAAACCTGAAATAAAGTGAGGAAAAGCGAGCCCGAAAATTTGCACAACAATGCACTTTTATCTATCTTCGTAGCCTCTAAAAATAATGTAAACCGTAAAAAACATTAAATTTTTAATATAAATGGCAACATTACAAACAATCAGAAATCGCGGCGGACTACTTGTTAGTATTGTGATCGGTCTGGCCCTGATAGCATTCATTGTAGGAGATGCATTAAATTCAGGTTCAAGAATTTTCAATAGCCAACGGAATCAGATTGGCGAGATCGCAGGAGAGGGAGTATCTATCATAGATTTCCAAAACCGCGTCAGTAAAAATGAAGAAATGATCAAAGCGATGAACAATGTATCTTCACTGAATGAAGAACAGCAGACCATGTTGCGGGAAAACACCTGGCAGCAAATGATCATGGAACAATTGATGCAAAGAGAATATGATGAAATCGGTATCGATGTCAGTGGTGATGAATTGTACGATGCATTACTCGGCGAAAATATGAGCCCGGCATTACGCCAGCTTTTTACAAATCCGAATACCGGCGAAATCGATTATGCCGGTGCCAGAGATTATGTAAAAAAAGTAATCTCCGCGCCCAATAATATTCCGCAGAAAGCGTATTGGCTGAACATGGAAAAAGAAGTTTCCGACAGCCGGAAAATGGCGAAATACAATGCAATTGTCGCCAAAGCGCTGTATATTACGGATGCCCAGGCACAAGAAGCAGCAGCCAACAGTGCTGATAAAGCCGACATCAGTTATATCGTCAAAAACTATTCTACAATTGAAGATTCTACGATCAACGTAAGCAACGGGGAGATCAAAGAATATTACAACAAACATCAGAAGAGCTTCGAACAACCGGAATCGCGGAAAATTGTTTACGTCAATTTCGATATCGAACCTTCCGGAGAAGATTTCTCCGAAACTGAAGGGGCGGTGAACGACCTGGTAAAAGAATTTGAAGAAAGTGCAGACCCACTGGAGTTTGTAAACCTCTCTTCCGATAAAAAAGCCGACCGAAACTATTTCAAACAAGATGAAATAGCAAACGATAGTATGGCTCAATTCCTATTTAATAATGAGAAAGCCGTATTCGGTCCTTATCTGGAAAATAACGCTTATAAAATCTCCAGAGTAGCTTCTGTCAAAATGTTGCCCGATTCTGTAAGAGCCCGCCACATTCTGATCGCTCCTCAAAATCAGGATTATGCACAAGCAAAAAATATAGCAGACAGCTTAGCCGGTCTGTTAAGAAAAGGAGCTGATTTCGAAGAATTGGCTAAAACCAATTCCGTAGACCAAAATTCAGCAGTCAACGGAGGCGATCTGGGTTGGTTTACGTCGAGAACGATGGTACAGCCTTTCAGCGATTCTGCCTTCTTCGCCAAGAAAAACGATATCAAGGTAGTCTTGACACAATATGGCGCACATGTGCTGCAGGTAACGGACATGGCTAAACCGGTGAAAAAAATCCAGATTGCAACGGTTGAAAAAGAAGTTTCTCCATCTGCTAAAACCACCAATCAGATTTACAACGATGCACGCACTTTTGCTATTGAAGTATCCAATCTCGACAACTTTAACAAAAAAGTCGAAGAAAGCGGTTTAACCAAACGTATCGCTACCATCGGCAAAAACGATAAAACAATCGCCGGTATGGAGAGTGCCCGTGAAATGATCCGCCAGGCTTATATGGCCGAAGAGGTGGACGAAGTTTTAAAAACAAACGACGGTTCGACCATCTTTGAAAACGGGAACAAATTCACCATCGCCGTACTGACAGAAATCGACGAAGAAGGTATCGCTCCGCTCAACAAGGTAGCCGGTAATATCAAACGGATCCTGATACAGAAGAAGAAAGCCGATTTGTTGAAAAAAGAACTGGCATCGGCTAAGAGCGGTAGTGAAAGTTTACTTTCCATTGCCCGGAAAGCCGGTTTGGAAGTCAAAGAAGCCAACGAAATTTCATTCAATTCTTTCCAAATTCCGGGAGCAGGAATCGAACCTAAAGTAATCGCAGCTTCCAGCATAACCGAACAAGGCAAGATTTCCGAACCGATCGCAGGAAATCAGGGGGTATATCTGATCCTGGTCAACAACCGGACAACCGAAGAGGTAACACCGGATATGGTCGCTCAGGGCAAACAAGCCTTACAACAAAGTAATATGTATCGTGCGAACTATCAGGCTATTCAAGCTATCTTGAAAAATGGCGAAATAGTTGACCAGAGATACAAATTCTATTGATAGAAAGCATAAATATGAAAAAAACAGGAGGAGTGAATACGACTCTTCCTGTTTTTTTCTCCTCCTCCCTTTCTCCCCATAGCGGCACGTACTTCACCGACAATCCTTCCGTCCTTATCAGACACCAATCGATAAAATATCAGGCAGGTAGGTGAAAATGTTTTTATTAATCTATTAAAGTTTACAAAGGACTCGAAAAGTTATCCGGCAGACAGGCGTTGGAAAATGCCTGTCTGCCGGACAATGCCCGTTATTCCTGCCGGAACGGTTATTTCGGCATGGCATTCACCCAATTAGGATTCTGCTGCGTACCGAAACCGGCATTGATCTCACCGGCAGGTATCGGAAATACAAAACTCCGGACATTGAAATTCTTATATTTTCCGTCTGCCACTTCGATCTTCTCACCTGTGCGGCGGGCATCGTACCAACGATGTCCTTCCTCGAACAACTCCCGTTGGCGTTCCTCTGCGATAAAGGCAAGAAGCGCCTCCTTCGTACCGGGAAGGTCATCCTCTGTCCGGATTGCCGGATTGCGTTTCGCCGTATTCAAGAGTTCCTTTCGGGCACCGGATACATCACCCGACTGTGCTGCCGCTTCTGCCATGATAAGGTACATCTCCGATACGCGGAACACCGGAATATTGTTCACCGCATCAGCTCCGGCAATACCGGGAAACTTCATAGGACGTCTCGGATTTTTTCCATCACCGACCAATTGTGCACGGATATCCCCTTTCGCAAACAGACCGACAGCCCGTTTCGTCAATGCGCCACCGTAACTTCCATACAACGTGTTCAGACTGTTTGCTGAAAGATTGTCATCCGAACTCTTGGCTATGGTAAAAATATCCTCGCCCGATATAGCGGTCGACTTCCACATGCCCACGTATGCCTCGTCTTCCACCGGAGCAGCATTCCGCAACTTCAACGCCTCGGCTGCAGCCTCTTTCGCTTTTCCGTATTTGCCCATGTACAGGTTCACCCTTGCCTCTAATGCCTTGACTGCTGCGCCATTAAAATATTTCTGCACATCCCTGCCCACCACATTCGGCGTCTTCACCGCTTTTTCAACATCACGCAAAATCCACTCGTACGTGGCTTTCACGGAACTGCGCGACACCTTGGCACGCAACTCTATCGGCTTCTCCTCCACGATAACCAGACCGCCATGTTCATCATTGTCCGTTCCGTAAGGAAGCCCAAAAATATTCACCAGTTGGAAAGCCGAAAATGCACGCAAGGCATAACACTGCGCCATCGCCTTATTGAGAGTCGCCACGTCCGCCTCTCCCAATCCGCCGGCAGCTAGCAACGCTTCTGTCCCGTTGATGCTACGGGTAGCCAGATCTATCACCTTGTAGCCGTATTGCCATACATCCCCCAAAACCCCTTCTGTTTCGGAAAACGTGTAAGTGTTGAGAGTCACGAAATGCCCTGATTTCGCATCTGCCACCGCCATATCGGCAGACATATCGCCAATCGCCACCGCATTGCGGCCCATGAAGCGGTAGCTGCCGAAAGCGTAATAAACTCCGTTGAGGGCATTCTCCACATCGGAAACGGTAGCATAGGCATTCTCTTGCGGGATATTCTGGTACAGGTCCTCGTTAAAATACGAATCACAACCTGCCGCCAACAGCCCCCCTGCCACAATCAAACTATATATTCTTTTCATAATACATTCGATTTAAATGTTTAACTTTAAAAACCAATATTCAGCCCAAACATCACATTGCGCGGCGTAGGGTAATTCCACCACTGAACGCCGTTGGGTGCTATACCGGACGGATCAAAACCGCGGAAATCCTTTGCCACGAACGTATGCAAGTTGTCGGAACTTACATAGATACGGACATTGTTCAGGTGGATACGTTGCACCAGATCCTTCGGCAAGGTATAGCCGAGGGTAATATTGCGGATTTTCAGATAATCGCCTTTCATCAGATAACGGGTAGAGGCGGAGTTTGCACCGGATTTGTCACCAAATACGAAACGTGGCACCAATGCCTCATCACCGGGCTTCTGCCAACGGTTTTCATACACATAGCGCGTCGTGTTCTGCACTCCGGCCGCACCGGTCTGCTCATCATAACGGAGGTTGTCACCGAATATCTTGCTGCCAAGCGAATAATTCAACTGGAAAGAAAAGTCAAAACCGTAAAGATTCAACGAAGAGGTTAAACCGCCCTGGAATTTTGGCGACGCCTTACCGACATATTCCTTGGTAGCCTTATTGTAATTGGTGGTCTTCTCGCGAGAGATCTCCTTTCCGTTTTTGTCCCGGTTCACAATCCACCACATCGGACTGCCCGTATCAGGATCGACCCCTGCCCATTCTTTCATCTTCCAGGTATAAATGTCACGTCCCGGTTCCACTATTGTAATACTCGACTCGATCGGCAAGTCGGTACTCAGTTTCTTAATTTCATTCTTATTCGCGCTTCCCACGAAAGTCAATGTCCAATCCACCTTATCGGTACGCACCGGCGTGACACCAACAGAAAATTCAAAACCCTTGTTCTCCAATTCCCCTACATTGGTGGGAATGGACGACATTCCGCTCGTTAACGACAGAGGAACATTGAACACCATATCTTTAGTCAGGTGACGGTAATAGTCAAACTCTACATTCACCCTACGCTCCCACAATGCGAGATCCACACCGACATTGAACTTGGCGGTCTGCTCCCATTTCAGGTCGGGATTGCCTGCTTGTTGACGGTAGCTTCCCGGCTGGCTGTTATAGTTATACCCGAATCCGTAAAGCCCGCGTGACGCATACCACGAACCGCCCACATCCTGGTTTCCGGAAGTACCGTAGCTTACCCGCAACGTCAGTTCGTCCAGCCAATTGCTTGCCAACTGCATAAAACTTTCTCCCGTCAGGCGATAGCGTGCACCCACGGAATAGAAAGTCGCCCAGCGGTTGTTGGAACCGAAACGGGAGGATCCGTCGGTACGGACGCTTGCCGACAAATAATATTTGTTGGCATAATCATACTGCCCGTTAAAGAAGAAGGACGCAAGAGCCACATTATCCAAAGAAGTGGACGCACTCGTAGGCTTTGCCGCCAACTCGATTTGGCTGAGATATTCCACCGGATAATTGCTTCCTGCCAGATAGGAGGAATTTTCGCGGGTATGCTGCGCTTCCTGCCCCACCATCATATTCACGTGGTGGTCATCGAACGCCTTGACCCAGCTAAGGGTATTTGTGATGCTAAGCAGCGTACGTGTAGTGGTTCCCTGTTCGCCCCTACCCCGCAAACCCTTGCCTTGTGGCTGCAGGAAAGACCAATAGCCGAATTCTTTTATCGAATATAAATCCAAGCCTCCCCGTGACGTAAACGACCAGGCAGGAGAAAAGCGGATAGTCACATAAGGCGAAAGAATGGCGCGGTAAGTCTTCGCTTCGCTACGGTCACCGTCCTTACTACGTTGGGCCACAGGATTATATTGAGTATTTTCAAAATTCCATTCCCCCAATTTGTTCCTGACAGCAATAAGCGGATTCATCTTACCGTAGGCCAACGTAATCGGATCGCTGAAATAACCTCCGCCCGCGCCCATGTTCATGATCGAATAAGAGAACGAACTGTTCAAACCGTACTTCACCACCTTGCCCGGCTCCTGTTCAAGATTGAAACGTCCGGAAAAACGTTCCAGGTCCTTGCCGATAATGATAGCCTCATTCTTAAAGTAGTTGAACGAAAGGAAGTACTTCGCAGCGTTTTCCGAAACGCCACCGGAAGAAATGTCTAGATTATAGTCCTGGATCTTGCCAACGCGGGTAACCTCGTCCATCCAGTCCGTATTGGCCCCCTCACCCGGCTTCAAACCGAACGTGTCATACAAATCAGCTAAAGCAGCATCTTTGTTCTCATAATCGTCCGGATAAGCAGCCAACAAGCCGTCTACCATCAGATTTTCATATTGCTCCTGGTTCAGCAGGCGGTAGCGGCTTGTATAATTGGGCATCATTTCCAAACCGAACTTAGCCGTCAGATTGACTTTCAATTTACCGCGCACACCTTGCTTCGTAGTGATGACAATCACACCGTTTGCCGCCCTGGCTCCATAAATGGAAGTCGCCGTGGCATCCTTCAGTACGGTTATACTCACGATGTCTGCGGAATTCAGTGTAGCCAACGGAGACACCGACGCACCTTCGTGCGAGCGTATACCCATAGTACTGCTCTCGATAGGTATACCATCAATCACATACAAAGGTTGCGTACCGGAATTATAGGAATTGCGCCCGCGGATAAAAATGGTCGATGGCGCACCCGGCTGTCCGGATGCCGTATTGAGCTGGACTCCGGAAACGGCACCCTCAAGTGCCTTTACAGGATTTGCATCGGTTTTTTTTGAAATATTGTCAGCTCCCAAAACCGCAGCCGAACCGGTAAACGACCCTTTGGTTGTCGTCCCGTAACCCGTCACAACCACTTCGTCAATACCGATCGATGCCAAACGCATGTTGACATTGACCACAGAACGGTTGTTTACCGGTATCTCCTGTGTCTGCATACCGATAAAGGTAAACACCAAAACAGCCTTTCCATCTATCCGAATGGAATATTTTCCCATCGCATCCGTAGCCGTTCCCAGGTGGGTACCCTTAATTACGACAGATACCCCGGGTAACGGCGAACCGTCGTCCGCATCGGTGACAACACCCGTAATGGTCTTCTCCTGTGCCATTCCCACCTGTACGATACCGACAAGCAAGACAAGCAGTAAATAAAGTTTGTTTCTCATAAATATAAGTTTTAATAAAATACTGCGATTCCCTTCCCCTGACAGAAGTAAAATCAATCTTTTCAAATAGAGACAATCGTCAAACTACTACTTATATCTGCTTGTTTTTCCTCCTAAAATCCAAGTCAACCAATTTAAACGTTCGATAAATTTGGAGAAGCGGAGAACGGAAAACGGAGAACGGAGAGTTGAAAAAGATAGAATTAAAGTTTACTCTTTTTTCCAATAAAAACGAACGTTTTTATTGGTCAGATATTTTTGCTCCGTTTTTTCAGGAATTGCTCCAGTACAATATTAAAGAATATTTTTTATAATACAATAGTTATTTAAGAAAATTTTTAGACTTCCCTTGAAGCAGAAATACCAAATACCAGATATTTTATACACAAGTCCCAAACATACAATACATTAAAAACAATGTATAAAATTTAATAAATACAACATTTTGTCAGATGCAACGATACAAATAGCGATATTTTTCCTTATTCATTTCCGTAAATTTGGAAAACGGAGAATTGTATTTAGAGCCTTATGAAGAACTTATAGTCCGACACTCCATGCAATTGTGCTCTAAAACGCTTGAGTTTGGAATTGAGTGATTCCGCCGCTGCATTAGTAGAGCGATTGTCGAAGTAATTCAAGATGTGCTCCTCTCTATACATAATCAAATCTCTTGCAGACTTAAGCTCTCTTAGAGTGCACTCTGCAACCTTCTTGTACCAACAGTGAAGTTTATCGCTGGCCACCTCCTTCGTCACTTTAGAGCGGAACACGGACCGCAGTGAGTCCGTCAGGTCATAGGCCTCCTTGATTTTAGGGCACAGTTCAAATAGCAACGCGGCACGTTCCTTCTGTTTGTCGCTCCACTTGTCCCTACTCATTGAGAGCAGATGCTTGCTGCTTGTTATGAGTTCTACCTTTGTCTCGCCGTTTGACTACTCATATATTTATATTATTTTTTTATAATATTTCTCTTGCTATCCAAGCACAGGCTTCTGCATCCGCCAATGCGTGGTGATGATTTTCCAACTGATAGCCGCAGGTAGCGGCTACGGTGTGCAGTTGATGGTTCTCCAACTCAGGGAAGGCTTGCCGAGAAGCACAAAGCGTATCATAGAACTCATAATCGGGATAGTCCATTTGATAGACACGAAAGACTGCTTTTAGGCAACTTTCATCAAAGGGCTTGTTATGCGCTACCAATGGCAGTCCCTTAATCAGAGGCTCTATTTGTTTCCAGACTTCGGGAAATATTGGGGCATCAGTTGTATCATTGCTGCACAAGCCATGTACCTGACTGCACCAATAATTATAGTATTCTGGTTCTGGCTTGATGAGAGAGTAAAATGTATCTACAATCTCTTCACCACGTACTATCACGATGCCTATCGAACAAACAGATGAACGCTCGTTGTTGGCAGTTTCAAAGTCTATTGCTGCAAAATTCTGCATAGCCGTTAATTTATTGATTATCTTTGTTTATCAAGTTTACAACCACTTTCACCATTACATCTTTTTCCTCGGTACGGCTCTCTGCTATCATCAAAGTTAATGCGACAAGTGTGTTGTCAGCAATGCGTTTTCCGCCATTAGGTGAATAGAGTATGCCGTTTCTGTCTAAAAACCAAAGGAAGAGCATTGCTGCAATTCGCTTGTTTCCATCACTGAAGGAGTGATTCTTCACCACAAGATATAACAGCATAGCAGCTTTTTCCTCTACGGAAGGATAGAGTTCCACACCATCGAAGGTCTGGTAAATCTGCCCAACACTGCTTTTGAAGGAATCGTCTTTTTCATTGGCAAACCATTTGCTGCCGCCAAACTTGTTCTTCAGTTCGTTAATGGCTTGCATGGCTCCTTCGTAAGTAGCATGGAATTTTTCTTCATTTGTGGTTCGCTCTATAGATAACTCTTGATAATCATATTTGTCCAATGTGTCAAGGGCGTATGTATAATCAGAAATCACTTCAACCAGATTGACAGCATCCTCTGACGATAATGTTTCTTGTGCCCTAATTGTTCTGCTTAATACGGCAACCAGTTGTTTTAATTCGGTATAGTGTCGCTCTGATATGGATTTGTTTACGGCATAACCTTTCACCAAATATTCTTTTAACACCTTATTTGCCCAACGGCGAAAATCGACTCCATTTTTGGACTTTACGCGATAGCCGACTGATATAATTACATCCAGGTTGTAGAAATTCACATCATGAGTCTGACTTTTAGCTTCCATTGCACCATGTTGAGTGGTTGTCGCAAATTTTGCGACAACCACTTCTCCTGCCAGTTCTTCACGAATTGCATTATTGATGTGTTTACGGATGGTTTTTGAATCCCTTCCAAACAATTCTGCCATTTGGTTGGCATTTAACCATACCGTGTCTTTGTCTATCTCAACGCTCAATTGTGTTTCTCCATCAGCAGAACGATAGATTGCGACTTTATTGTTGTGGCGATATTCCTTTTCCATGATAATTTGTAATTAAGCAGTAAAGTCTTTCATAAAATAACCGAATTTTCATGTAAAACAGAGATGATGGATTTCAATTCTTTTATGATGCCATCGGATATGTCTGCAACATTTGTTCCAAACGAACGTAACTAAAAGTTTACTCTTTTATTTATAGAAATTCCGCACGAACATGCCTTTCACCGGTCTTTTCAATATCAAAGCTGCAAAAACGGCATGAATGAAACCTATTCCATAGGCAAATAACTGAATAAAAGCAGCCACAATCGACAAAAACGCGACCTTTATCCTTTTATTCAACCGCCAAGAATCGATAAAAAAGACAAATATTAATAAGAGCAAAGGAAGCAGGCAATACCAAGAAAAAAATATCCCTCCCAACAAGCACAACAAACAACCGATAACAAAACAAGCCGGCAGGAAATGCACCAATTTCAAAGAATGGGGGTGTAAAAGGTACAGATTGATCCGGGCCATACCCGAATTATACACCTGCTTGAAAAACTTTCGGAAAGAGGTGCGGCGTTTATGAAAAACATAGGCCTCGGGCAACAGACAGGTTTTAAATCCGGCAGCCATGATGCGGATACTCATATCGATATCCTCCCCAAAACGCAGACCGGAGAATCCCCCGGTAGCTTTCAGCACCTCCTGGGAAAAACCCATGTTAAAACTCCGGGGATGAAATTTTTCCATCGACTGTTTTTGTCCCCGTATACCTCCCGTAGTAAAAAAGGAGGTCATCGAATAATTAATGGCTTTCTGTATATTCGTAAAAGAATCGTGTGCCCGAAAGCATCTACACCGGCCTCCTGGCAAGCTTGCCGTACCACCTGAGTATATTGCCGGGGAATAATACAATCCGAATCGAGAAAGACCACATATTTCCCTTCGGCTCTTTCGGCACCATAATTCCGGCTCAGGCCAGGTCCGCTATTTTCTTTAAAAAAATACTTGATATCGATAGCAGACTTATACTGCTCCACGATCCGGTCACAACGTACTGTCGAACCATCTTCGACAATAATGATTTCAAAATCACGGTTATCCTGAGCCGCCAGACTTTCCAACAATTCCTGAACCTCTTGCGGACGATTATATACGGGTACGATCAATGACAAATAAGGCATAAATCCAATTCCTAATTTTTCCAAAGGTAAAGAATATTTTTTCATTTGGAAAATCAGGATTGTAAAGACAAAGAAATATGATATGTATTATTATTATTTTAACTTTGCTACGTCAATATAGAATCGACCCAATGTCTGAATTGAAAAAAGTTTTAATTGTTACTTATTATTGGCCACCAGCTGGAGGACCGGCTATACAGAGGACTCTGAAATTCGTAAAATACATGAGGTTTTTCGGTTGGGAACCTGTTATATTAACTGTTGAAAACGGGGAATATCCGGCTATCGATCCTTCACTGATCCAAGAAATTCCGGATAACATACAGGTATATAAAACAAAAGCTTTCCAACCCTTCCAACTTTACCGGATGTTAACCGGTAAAAAAGGAAATACACATAATAATGCCAATGTTTTCGGCCAAAAGGATAAAACTTTCATTGAACGTTTAGCCAAATGGATACGCCTGAATTTATTCATTCCCGATGCCCGGATCGGATGGTATGCCTATGCAGTTAAAGCAGCAAAAAAAATCATCGAACAAGAGCACATCGATTTGATTTATTCTTCTTCTCCTCCACACAGTTTACAGCTTATAGCACAAAAAATAGCTAAACAGAATAAGATTAAATGGGTTGCAGATTTCAGGGATCCCTGGTCTGAATTGGTTCATTATCAATCCTACAAACGTACCTGGTTGACAAGAAAAATCGACAGTCATTTTGAAAAATCGGTTTTCCGTTCTGCCGACCGACTTATCGCTGCGGCCAACGACTACGCGACATGTATCAAAACACATGTCGACCGGAAAATCGAAGTCATCTATAACGGTTATGATCCGAGTGATTTCCCAAAGCCAAAGTCCAGGAACACAGAGGATTTCCTGATCACTTACACGGGGGAACTATCCGAGGACAGAATACCCCATGCTTTATTACGTGCTCTCAGCCGCTTAGAACATTCCAATATAAAATTACAATTTATCGGGAATACATGCCCGGAATTGAAACAGGAAATACAGCAGCTGAACCTGGGCAACAAAGTGATACTCAAACCTTATATGCCTCATATTGCTTCTATTGCAGAATTGCAACAATCCGATCTTTTGTTATTAGTGATCAATCAGGTCGCTAATGGCAAAGGTATTGTCCCCGGTAAAATTTTTGAATATTTAGGAACCCGTAAACCGATTCTTTGCTTAGGGGATCCCACAGGAGAAGCCGGTGAAATTATCAAAACCACGAATTCCGGGTTTTGTATCGCTCACCACAATGAAGAAGAAATTTTCACTTTATTGTCACGTCTTTCCTCAGGTGTTTTACCTGGCTTGAGCTTTCAAACCGAGCAATTCGAACGAAAAAATGAAACCGGACAATTATGTGATATTTTCAATACGTCAGTAAATAAGCCATCCTGAACATATTTTTCATCAATAGAGTAATCGAACAAAAATAGAAATTATGCAGAAGTCAGTATTGTTTATGGGTCTAGGATATATCGGTCTCCCGACAGCAGCACTCGTCGCCGATGCAGGCCTACAAGTGACCGGAGTCGATATCAATGAAAATGTGGTCAATAATATCAATAACTGTGACATCAGCAATCAGGAGCCAGGTTTACAGGAAATTGTAGAGAAAAATATCCGGAACGGCCGTTTAAAAGCTTCTCTCACTCCCAGTCCGAGTGATGTGTTTCTGATCGTAGTTCCGACCCCGTTCAATGAACATCATCAGCCTGACATATCCTATGTCACTGCCGCAACACGTCAGATTATCCCCTACTTAAAGAAAGGAGACCTATATATTCTCGAATCGACCTCTCCCGTCGGTACCACTCAAAAAATGGCACAACTGATTTTCAGTGAACGTCCGGAGTTAGAAGATCAGATCTTTATCGCCTATTGTCCGGAACGCATTCTGCCCGGCAACGCTCTGTACGAACTCAAATACAATGACCGGGTCATCGGTGGTTATACGCCGGAATCGACCCGGCAGGCTATAGCGTTCTATTCCCATTTTGTCAGCGGCTCCTTACATTCCACTAATTCCCCTACAGCAGAAATGTGTAAGTTAGTGGAAAATTCCTCCCGGGATGTACAGATTGCTTTTGCAAACGAGCTCTCTATTATATGCGACAAAGCAGGGATTAATGTATGGGAATTGATCCAACTGGCCAACAAACATCCTCGTGTCAATATTCTTCAGCCTGGCCCC
>ENA-OURZ01001241-OURZ01001241.1-human-gut-metagenome-genome-assembly--contig:-NODE-1241-length-29315-cov-3.543609_pt1 | contig 29315 bp, 48 predicted proteins | sample MGYA00242073_ERZ509195 | MGnify/ENA primary metagenome ERZ509195 (study PRJEB26280, sample SAMEA2338837) | human gut metagenome | biome: human gut; feature: human-associated habitat; material: faeces... | reverse complement strand
CCGTGAATACATCGTGTGTCCATTGCGTATGCCATAGCCTGTTCTCCTCATGTCTGTATCTATTTCGCTTACTGTTCCGCTTCCAGCTCCCGGTTGATCTCGTGCAGGTCGTCCGCTGTCAGTATCGCCGTCATGCTCATTCTCTCAGTCTCCCGCGTCCTCTGACGCTTCCTGCCCCTCGGTCCCCGGCGTCCCTTCCGATGCCGGTCTGCCCCCGGGGTTAATTGCCCTTTTGGCTTCTGGGGTCTGGCCGCCACTTCCGTTTCCGCCGTTTTTCGCTTCCGTAAACGTGGAACTGAGAGGTTTCCTCAAATCCATAATGCCGGATTCCAGCATCGCGCGGCTTATGGACATATCATCCAGCAGGGACATATTGTTCATAGCCAGATATTTTAGCGTTGCCGGCAGTATGCCCAGCGTCATATCTTTTCTCAGGCTTTCTCTCAAATCATTGTCCGTGGCAATGTCCCCGAAACACTCAAATCGCCAGGAATATTTCAGATTCAGCCCATCCATGATGCCCTGCATCATCCGCTCGTAGCAGCGGTATATCTGCTCGGCAAACTTGCTCTCTATCTGCAAGCTGATGTTCGCCACGCCCGCCCGCGGTTCGTCGCTGGTGGGGATCAGTGCGCTCAGCCCCGCCTTCGCCATGGTGTAGCCGTACCCTGCGGAGCTTATCTTCGTGGCGCTGGGCGCTTCCGCCAGCTGGTGCAGTTCCATGTTCCGCAGGGGCGCCGCATACCAGCCAATGCCGCTGGTGTTGTTTTCCGCCAGTTCGTCGTAAAACCGCGTGCGGAAAAGTTCCCAGCCGGCGTTGCTCAGTTTGTAGCTATCCGACTGCTGCCGGTTGGCATCATCTGCATACTCTATCTCCCCTGTCAGCAGAGAGATCAGCGGGTTCTGCACCAGCTCCAGCTGTATCTGCTCGTACTGGGCGATCTGGATAAACGACAGGAAAAGTCCCGTCAGTGGAGATACCACCGCCGTCTGCGCATCGTCTATCTCAAAGGGGTATACCGCGTCCACCGGTAGCGTCACCCAGTAGCACCATTTCCCGTTCTGATAGTACACGTCCGGGTCTCCCGGCAGCACGCCGCCGTCCTGCTCCGCTGCTGTTTTCAGCTCGGTAAAGCGGTTCATATTGATGGCGTTCTTCGCCGCGTATACATACCGGGTTCCCGCGCCCTTGGGCGGTCTCGCCGCCACCTGGGTGAATATGCCCCAGTAGGGCTTAAACAGGTCCCCGAACTGCGCCGGCTCACAGCCCGGCTTCAGGAAGTACATCATGTTAAAGGCCACGGTGTACTTCGACACGCTGTTGAACCCCACGATCTTCACCCAGTCGCTGGGCAGCTGCTGCATAAAGGCGTAGTTCACCTTGTTGTGGGGCTTGTCCACGCTCACGCGGGGATAGTAGAATACCTTGCCCTCCTGCACCGCCTGCCCCGCCAGCTTGTGGGCCGTGGTCTTTACGTCCAGCTTGCGCCGCAGCTTCTCCAGCAGCTTCCACTCCCGCCAGAAATCGTCGTTCTTCGCCGTGTCCTTGTCGGTGAACTCCGGGGCGATGTAGCTGTGATACGTCAGCAGATCCTGGTACATCTTCCGGGTGTGGAAAAGCGGATAGGCCGTAAATTCCAGCCCGTGCTCCACCTGCCGCAGCCCCTGCTCATTGCCCAGCGGGGCGGTCAGCATCTCTGCCACCGTATTCTTGGTAAAGTCCTCCGGCAGCGAGGAGATGGCCTGCACCCTTCGGTTCTGTATATAGGGGTTCACCCGTGCCGACTGGCTCATGCTCACCCGGCTGAAGGCGCTGGCCAGCGCCCCTGCCGGCATATTGCCGTACTGCTCCGCCAGCGCGTTGAACCGCTTGAATATCTCCGGGTAGGTGCCGCAGGCTACGCTCTGCAATTCACTTGTCAGGTTCCTCCGCTTCTCCTGCTCCATGCGCCGCCTCCTCGTCTATGCGGGAGCGCTCTTTTTCCAGCTCCCTCTCCCACGCGTCCAGCAACTCGTTCAGCCGCTTCTGCGTGTCAGCCATGTTCTTTTTCACCCCGCCCGCCAGCACCGCCGCGATGCAGTCCGCCAGCCACAGCCGGTCTCGCTCCGTCAGGCGCTTCAGATCAGCGCCTTTGATCTCCACCGTCTGCATTTTCTTCGGTGCCGCAGTGCGGTACAGCAGCATATACCCCGCCGTTATCCGCACAAAGCGCTCCTTTTCCGCCAGCGCCACCGTTTCGCCTGTCACCCGCGCCGCGTACAGTCCGTACTTCCTTGCCGCCATTTCAGCATATCCTCCCGCCGCGCCGCGCCGTCACCGTGCGGCCTCCCGCGCCGGCTGCCGCCGCTCTGTGCGGTGCCGCGGCACGGTTTTTGTATTTTGCCAGCTCCGCGTCCCAGTCGCTCTTGTGCCGCACCGCCTGCGCCAGTTCCTCTCGCTCCAGTATCTGCGCCACCCGCAGCGCATATTTCAGCGCCGACCATATATCGCGCTGTATGTGCTTGGAAATGCGTTCTTCCTTCTGCGTCGTGCCGCTGGCCACCTTTTTCAGGTTCTGTATCTGCCCCACCAGCTCCCGGGTCTTTATGTAGGGGTCGGCCAGCATGGCATCCATGCTGTCGTCCTTGATCCGGTGGTACTTCTTGTAGTTCTCCACGCCCTCGTTCACGTTAGAGCACAGCAGCTCCACGTTCCGGTTCTCGAATTGCAGTTCCGCGTACCGCACCATCTCCGCGTCCGGATCCGTCACGCCAGCGCCGCCCGCCTTGATGGGGTACAGACACGGCACGGCGTTCTCCTGTTCCAGTTCCGTGAAGCTTGCGTGGTTCCTTACGCACAGCGGCGCAAGGCCGTCTCCCAGGTCCATCATCAGGTTCTCCACCACGCTGGTGCCGTACTGCCATGCGTCTATGGCCAGGTACGTGGGTGCTCCGCCCTCATAGCAGAAGCGGCTCCACACGTCCTTGATCCGCTGTGCCTGCATCATGCTCTTTACAGGAGGGTTCCACACGTCCACATACACCGTCTGCTTCAGGTAGCGGTCCCGCTTCAGCCAGTCCGTCTGCCGTGTGCATTTCAGTACCACGCAGGCGCATTTCGCGTTTTTCTTGTCGTCGGCGTAGGATACGTCATACCCCACGATGTAGATCACGTCCTCCGGCTTCAGTTTGTTGCCTATGTCGTAGGCGCAGTGCCGGTTCTCCGCGATCATCAGTTTGCGGCACTCCGCCAGCACCTCGTCCCGCACGATGGGGTTGCTGTCCGCCCCGGTGTAGCGGCTTTCCATCTCGCGCATCCATCGCTCCGGCGTCAGTTTCGTCCGCAGCTTCTGCGCCCACGAATAGGGCCGCATCTGCTGCAGTACCACGCATTGCCAAGGCACGTCCATAGTAAAGGCGCTTTCCCCGCGCCCCATCTCCTTCATCACCTCACAGCGAACTTGGTAGGCGTGGTTCTGCTTTCGTCCCGCGCTGGTGATGGAGTGGTTCTTATACGCCACAAAGTTGGGATCGGGTTCTCCGTTTACATTGTGCCGCAACCGTACTGCCGGCAGCACAACGGTGGTGTATTCGTCAAAATCGAAAGCGGGCTGTTCTTCCTGCGCGAACTCCTCCGCGGTCGCAGCGTGCAGGTTGTCGCCGCGCTTCTCTCCGATGTAAAAGGCGCTTCCGTAATCGGTCTCTATCTTGAAGTCGTCCTTGCTCTCCGCCGTCACCCGCCAGTGCTTGGCAAGTGCTGAGTAGTCATGCTCTATGGCATGGAATGTCTTGCCGCCTATGGATGCCAACTGCTTCAGCGAAGGCCCGGTATATATCACCTGCGTCCCCGGCCACGCGACACCATTCATCATTTCGGAAATCATCTTGGTGTACGTCTTAGTCATACCTCGCGTACCCGTGATTGCCACGTCCGTGTACCGGGCATAGGCTCTCAGCATTATCCGCTGTATGATCTCCAGCGTTTTGAAGTCGCTGTCGTCGCTCCGCAGAATATCCGCCAGTTTATCGGGGCAACTAATACCAACGTGCGACCCAGACCAGCCATGCCCACCAGCTGTCTGCCATGTTTTCATAGTTCCGTTCCTGCGTGGGCTTTTTTGTCACCCAGCCCAGACCGGCCACATACGCTTTACCTGTCCGTCGCGCCATTGGTTTATATCACCTCACTCGCAAATGCCCAGCGATACCCGCCAGCACTTTTCCGGTTTGGCTTTTTAGCGCAAACCGCCCAAATCTGCGCCATGCACACGCCCGTGTCCACAAACGCCGCATGGGCCGATTCATACACCTTTCCAGTGTCTATGTTGATAACTGCTTTTTTCTTTCTCGGCCCTCTTCGGTTTGGGTCTATCTCATAAGTAGCTTTGTCCTTTTCATAGCACCAGTGGTAGCCGCCCGCCGTTGCCGTCTGCCCCGTGCAGGCGCTTTTCAGCGAGTCCCTTTTTATGTGCGTTTCCCGTGCCGCATCATGCAGCGACGGGAAAGTTCTATCCATCTCCACGCAGTAGATTTTTGTGGAAAGGTCCCCGTCCAAAATGTTGTAGCCTTTCTCCGGGTTTGTGGTGTCCCACTCCCGAATAAGCTCCCGTTCCATCGCATGGGCTTCTTCCTTTGGTAGCCCTTCCGCCAATATCTCGTGCTTTATATTATCCCATCCAAAGAAGTTCACTGCGTCCGTAAACCGCTTGTTGGCTTGGTAGCACTTTCCGTTCCCCCACCGTTTCTCCGGTTTTTTGAAGGATGTCGCCCCAACATAGATCAGGCCGTCAGGCGTAATATGCCGATAAACAAAATATCTTCTCTCCATATTTGTCTCCCATACAGACTTTCTATTAAAAGCCGGTAATTCCTCGTATGGGGAGGAAAACGGTAGCTACTCCGCTGTCCCGGTTTTTAATCACTTTTTGTGTTTCCGCAGCAACCCCATTTTTTCGTAGGCTTCCTGCTCCGCCTCGTTTGGTTCCTCGGCAAATTCACCCAGTTCATCCTCTATCGTTGCATCTTCTGGCAGTTCTGCCAGTTCCGGCAGCCCGTCGTTTATGCGGGCCTGATTGATGATCGCCAGCAGCATTTTCTCCGCTGCGTCCGCCGTGTAGGTGTACTTGCACGGTCTCCCGAATATCAGTTGAAACGCCTCATCCGGCGTACACTGCTTTCCGTTTTTCATCAGGCCCGCTTTTTCCAGCCTGTCCACGATGCCGTCCAGCCGCAGGTCCTCCACCGGTTTCGTGTCCTTCTTCCGCAAGTTTTCCGATGCCAGGTTTTCCTGTATCATGCTGGATAGCTTCTTGGCCTTGTCTATGGCACCCATCTCCGCGGCGTCGTTCATCTGCTTTGTCCACTTCGCTACGTTGCGGAGTATCAGCTGCTGCTTGGCGCTCACCGCCTGCTCTCCGCCGAAATCGGCACACAGCGCGTTATAGATGCGGTCAAACTCGTTGTAGTCCTCGCTGGTGTAGGGCATTTTCCCCGTTCCCTCGCCCCAGTCGGCGGCCTGCCGCTTGGTGCCCTGCCTGCCGTCCCGTGCGCTCTTCTCCGCGCTCACCGCCTTGGTGAAGTTGCCGTTCTCCAGCCCCTCTCCGAATATCTTGGTGATGTCCGTCAGCCCATCGAGAAAGCCCAGTTCTCCGCCTCCCGGCGTCCGGTCCAGTTTCTTTTTCGCCAGCTTATCGCAATAGGCCATCCACTTGTTTTTGCTCCCGCTTGCCGGCAGCGCGTTCATGTCGAAGGGCTTGTTGAAGCGTATGCAGGCATAAAAATAAGCCAAACTCTCCCCCACCGCGTCTGCCAGCTGGTTGTAATACGCCTGCTGCTTTTCCGCGCTCACCGGTTCCAGTTCAGCCATGCCGCACTCCTCTCTTTTAGGTAAAAAGAAATGGTACTTGCAGAGTCTTCCGCTCTTACAAGTACCATTGTCGCAGTTTTCCAGAATGGTGAGGGACTTTTAAGTCCCTTTCTTATTTTTTTCTTCCCGGCCCAAAAGATAGTCCACAGTCACGCCGAAATAGTCCGACAGTGCCTCCAACGAGGAGGACTTTGGTTCCATCTCTCCTTCCTCATACCGTCGTATCATGTGCTGGCTCAGTCCGCACAGCTCCGCCAGCACCCGGCGCTTGAGATGCTTTCTCTCCCGCAGCATCCGCAGCCGCCTGCAAAACACCTCATTGACAGCCATCAGCCGCCCTCCCGTTCCGGTTCGCGCTTCATGGCTTCCAGCAGCTGCTGTGCTTCCATGTCGGAGATCACGAGTCCCTTGGCCCGCCGCGCCACGATGCTGGCAAGGCGATCCTCCCGCGCCCGCTTTCTGCTCTTGTAAAACGCGCACTTTCCGCACTCCGCACATACCAGCGTGTTCAGCCCCGCGCACTCTCCCTTTTCCGACACATACAGGTCGCAAGTGACCTTGGGCTTGTACGGCCTTGCGCCCACCACCATTTTCTTCCCGCTGTTCATTTCTTCCGCCTTTCCTCCTGCCACGCTTCCCATGCTACCCATCCGGAGATCACCGCCGTGTACAGGATCACGCTGCAGCATACGCAGCCGATGGCCGTTTCGTATACCCTGCCGTACACCAACAGCACCGCCGCCAGCAGCCCCAGCACCACGGTCAGCAGGCCGAATGCCGCTATGTATCGTTTCATCATTACCCGTCTCCTCCTTGTCCAAGTCCTCCGCCACCACGGCGTATTTTTTGATCTTTCCGTGCCATGCCTTGCTGACGATAGAGTGGAATATCCGTGCATTGGCACAGCCCAGCGTGGCCGCGCACTGCGTAGCGTTGCCGAAAGCCAGCACCTCATCCGTCCGGGCGTCATACACGGTGTAGTACATCCTCATGTCTTGGCTTCCCTCCGTTCGCCGTAGGAGCAGAAGTCATCGGGCGATTGGGGAATGGACTGCTGGTGCTTTTCATGTCTCGGATGATAGCACTCGTCTCTGTCATAATGCTTGCAGTCCCTGCACCGCACCACTGCCACCACATCGGCGGCGTCCATATAATGGACCTCCGCCATGATTTCAATGGCATCGTGCCCGAACCTCTTGGTCTCGTCCGGGTTATTCAGCCCATCCTCGATAAACTTCTCGGCGTCCTGCTGGTCTATATATTCCGCCATCGCAGTTCCTCCTTATCTCTCGTTCCATGATGCCCAGCGGCGTGTGCTCTCGCATCCATGTGTACACCCATGCTCGACTTTCCGCCGTGCCCATCGGCTTCTTCTTCGGCGGCAGTCCGCCGTTTTTCGCAGCAGTGGCCGTGGGGTTGTGCTTGTGCTCCCCCATTACTCCGCCCCTCCGGCCATTCGTGCCCCACATCCGGGGCAATAATTCGACAAAACGTATTCGTCGTTGCAGTCATACACCGCCTCATAACCACACTTCGAGCAAACGTAGCCGCCGATCGGGTCACGCCCTGCAAGCGCGGGGTCCCACCCAGTTATCTCGCTCTCGTATACCGGCAGCCACGCCCCCTGCGGCATTCCCTCTCCATCCGACTTTACGCCCTTGGCAAAGCCAAGCACCGCATCTATAACAGCCTTGCCGATGACCGCCTGTATGCTCACTCTGTTCTCGCACACCACAGGCATCTCATCCAAAGATTTGTTATAGTACGTTGCCTTGCGTACCTTCCATTTGCCGTCCAAGAAGTCAACGGAATAGCCAGTGCTTTTCGCCGCTTCCATTTTTGCCGATCTTGCCGCACCGGTTTTTACGAAGTAGCTTTCCCGCGTCACCCACGGGTTTTTGTATATCTTCATGTCGCACCGTGAGCTTTCTCTCCGTCAAACCACCTCCGCAGTTCGTGAGCGCAAGAAACACACAGCTCGTAGTCGTTGTCGTTTATGTCGTTCTTAACTCGCCGCATACCGGCATAGGTGACGTAGTTGGGCGGGTTGATCTCCGCACCACAGCGGTCACACACTCTCTTTGTTGCCATTGTCGTCCTCCTGTTTTTCCTCCCCGTCGGATACAGCCGCACCCTCGTTCTCTGCAACACAGCAATCTGTGCAGACGCTTTCTCCGTTTGGCAAACCGTAGCACATTTCTCCCGTTTCAATGCGCTTTCCGCAGAACGCGCAGTAATCCCAAAGTCGTTCCATCACATTTCCTCCACATAGTACCAGCTCTGGGGCGGGCGCTTAATATGACCGCCATTTTCGCATGATGCACATCCAAATTCATCGCACACTTTGTCTATGCAGTTTTCAAACGGGCGTGAAAACTTGCTCAACTCCTTCGGCGTGTCGTAGATTTTCAGTCCGGAGATATGCCAGCCGTAGCCCTGGTAATGTCCAAGATAGCCGTGCAACTCATCGTCTGTCATAGCCACACACAGGCCACACTTTTCTTCGGCAGCTTGCTTGTAAACGGATAGTCCCCCGGCCTTAAAAAGAAAATCCGTACTGTCCTTGTCAATCTTGTAAATCCGGTCACAGGTAAACTCCCCGATGATCGTTCCGCCAACCTCCATCTGTACCCATTTCCCATTGATGATATGGGAAACAGTTCTTTTTGTCCGGTAAATGTAGCACTTGAACGGCGTCTCCAGCTTCGGTCTGGTCTTTCGCACCTCAATAGTCTTTTCTCCGCTGCAAATTTTTCCGCACCACTTCGGGCGGATGCTTATCATAACGGCCTTGCTCATGCCGTTTCCTCCTGTTTCAATATCCCCATGTCAACACACAGGCCGATCAGTTTGTCGTCGTTCAGCTCTATGGAACGCTTCGCAATTTCTGTGAGATAGCCGTTCAGCATAGTAAGCCCGATGCCTATTCCAAAGGCGTTTTCTCTTGCCGCCCGGCTCCTGCTTGCACTCACCGTTTTGTCGATCTCCTCGACCAATTTGTTGTAGTCCATTTTCACTCTCATGCCCGTTCTCCTTTCATCTATTCAGTTCTTCGGCACACATCGCCGTCACACTCTCTTTCCTCGCAGTCATCGCAGTCTGGAGCAAAGCCCCTGCAATCCGCCGTGGTCTCTACAAACTGGCTCCCAATGTCGCAGTTGTCACACCCGCAGTCCTTATAGAGCGCAGCCGGGTTATGCGCATCGTTTACGGAGTTCTTAGCGCAGACGCGGCATAGGCAATCCGCGCAATCCGTATCATGCAAAACTTCTCTGCGGTTCATAGTCATTGAAATCACCTTCACTTATACCTCGTCACCCCAGCAGTCCCAGCCGTCCGCCTGTTGGCGGGCAAACAGTTCGATGCGGGACAAATGCCCATACATGGTGTCGATTCTTTCTCTGATCTTTGCTGGTTTCTCTGAGTGTTTCCCCAATTTCTCGCTTAAAAACTGCCGCACATTTGTTACTGCCCGCTTTGGGATTCTGCCTTTTTTGAACGCCAAACATAATTCGCATTGGCTCAAGGTATAAAAGCCGTAGTTGGTTCTCTGCTTATCCCACACAAAGGCTACCGTTTTATACTCAAATCCCCATGATTTGCCCAATTCTATAGCAATATCCAAATTTGGGCTGGTCGCCCACATATACAGCAAGCAATCGTCTGCACCGATTTTGTTTACTGGCAACGCCTTCAGTTCATCCAACGTCATGGTTGGGTAATGTTCATTTACGCCGTTCTCATATTTTTTCCCTTCATCGTAATGTTGGAAATTCATTTGCTTTTGCCTATAAGCCCACGGGGGGTCAGCGTAGATGACGTTGTACTTCTTGTCCGTGATAAAAATATCCACAACTGCCATCACATTTCCCTCCATTTGCACCCGTCACAGGCGCCCTCGTGTGCTTGTTTGTACTTCCCGCAGTATTGGCATAGCTCGTTTTTCATGGTGTGCAATTCTTCTTTAAGCCGCAAAACCTTGTCTGTTTTCGACACAGCCATGTCAAGCAATTCCTTGATGTCTCCCGGCGTCAGCCCCGTATCCTCGTAGGCGGCGAGGCGGCTCCACGCCGCTTCTTCCCACTTGCAATTCATGGCGCAGTTTCCGCCAACTCCGAGGCATTCGGGTCCGCAAAAATGTGTGCAACATACGCCGTTTTCATGCGTGGTTCCCTTGCTGTACGTAGTCAACCGATCCATCGTGTTCCTCCTTCTCCCACCGGATTTTCATTTGTGCCGGGTATAGGTCAACCTCCGGTCTGCGCTTTCCTGTCCACCGCAAGCCGCCAGCCTGTCCCACGCATTTCCACCCGCTGGCTTTCAGACTTGTGCCACTTTCGCTGTCCAGTATGTAGGTCACAAGTCGTTTGTAGCCCATCGCCCGTGCCGCCCGCCAAGCAGCGGCGTACAGCATAGAGCAAGCATTGTGGGTACCATCTGTGCATAGCCGGTTGACCTCCAGCGTCCATCCATCGTCCAGATGTCGGCTTACCGGTCTGCCCACAATGGCAACGCCCACGATTTCCTTTCCGTCCGTGCAGCCGATGGAGAACTTGTGTCCCACCACCGGCTTATGGTGTCGGTGGTGCTGCTCCACAAAGGCGTTCGCCTCCTTGAGCGTCATCGGGCATACTTCAAGGCTCATTTCTGCTCCTCCTCCTTCTCCGCCACGGCCTTGGCAAACTGCGCCAGTCCATCACTCATGTCCGCGATCTGCGCATCCCGCCGCAGAACGGTATCCCGCAGGGCGGCGTTTGCCTGCAACAGCGCCTCGATGTGCCGCTGCTGGTTCTCGATCAGGTCAGCGGCGTATCCCATCGCTTTTTCGATACATCCAAACTCGGCAATCAGAGGACACGTTCCTTCGCACTTCTTATGCTGCTCGCAGCACCGCAGCGCGGTCACGATCTCATCTCTTGTCATGTCATTCCTCCTCTGGAAAATGTTTCTTTGTCACGGCGATGGGGAACGGCTCGATCTCGCTTGCCCACCGCGCCGTACCTTTCCCGTGTATGCGCTCCCAGATCAGCGGAAAGCCCGCGATGCCGTCAAATAAACTTCCCAGTGTTGCGTCCTCCGGCAAATACCGCGCCATACGCCGCAGCATCCAGTCCCAGAAGGGCAGGGCGATGGAGTTGCCCAGTGCCTTGTACCGTGGGCTGTCCGCGTCCTTGTGCTTTTTTCCCTTTTCGTCCATCCACTCGCCGATGTCCGTCCAGTGGTCCGGGAATCCTTGCAGCCGCTCACATTCCATCGGCGTCAGGCGGCGCACGACCATGTGCGTGATGGCAAGGTCTGTGCTGTCCTTAAAGTCCCGTTGCTTGCAACTGCTTGCAACCTCGGCGGCGCGGTAATCTCCAAAACCATTCATCTGGTATGTAAGCGGCACTTGGTTTCCGCCCGTGCCCATTCTCGCCTGCAATGCTGGGACTTGCTCCCCGCACTCGCGGATGACGTCACAGGCGTGTGTCATGTCCAGCGCCACCACCGCTGGGGTTTGGTTCGTCCCGCTGGGCGCCGCCGCCAGTGTGGGCGATACTTCCTCACTGTACCCGATGCCGCCCGCCTGTGCACCCTGTCCGGCCTTAAACCCGGCACATAGCACAGCTTCGCGGTTCAGACCACTGTTTTCACGGGAACTGAGCGTAGGTGAAACGCCGTTTCCGTCGTACACGCGCTGGCTCTGTGCGTCCCAAGGTGTCATGCACATTACCCCGTGGCGGTCTCCGGCGGTCAGTGTAGGGGACGGGTCGCCCTCTTTGCCGATGCCAAGACCGTTTCCGCTGCCGTCATGGTTACGGCTCTCTCCGCCGCCCTGCCATCTGGTGGCTTTGTCGTTGATGGGGATAGCCGCAAATATGGCAGGATTGTTCACACCACCGCCAACACCGCCTTGCAGTGTGGGAGATTTTCCATTTGTGTCAAAAATGCGCTTGCTTTGACAATCCCAAGCCGTCAGGCAGTCCCCGACTGCCGGATTAAAACAGCTTTCAGCAGCTTCGGCAAGTCTTTCCCCCGCCGCTCCGCTCTCCGCAGGATGCCCAGACACGCTTTCGCGGTCAAATTGTATTTGGGCAGCGGATTCACCTCCAAAATCTGCGACAACCGAGATTCTTCGGCGACGCTGTGGGGTCCCCAGACGGATAACATTTCCTGTACGGCTGTCTCGGATGGTTTTTCCCCAGTCCTTAGCGTCGTGAGTTCGCCAAGCGATAGACCACCCATCACCGTCAATGGCTCCTGCTTTTGTCCATTTTTGCTTGTCCGGCAGTCCAGATAAAGAAAATCCTGGTTCTGCGATACGCGCAATTTCTTCCAGCACGGCTGCGAAGTCTTTTCCTTTGTTGCTGCTAAAGGCTCCGACCACGTTTTCCCACACGAGATACCGAGGTCTAACCATGTCACCTGTCCGTCCATTCCTTTTGTCCGCCTCCCTCATTTCTTTTACGATGCGTACCTGCTCCATAAACAGGCCGCTTCGCGCTCCCGCCAAACCGGCGCGTTTCCCGGCGATGGAAAGGTCCTGACAGGGGCTTCCGCCCGTCACCACCCATACCGGCTCGATCTCCGCGCCGTTGATTTTGGTAATATCTCCCAAGTGCTTTATGGCGCGTCACCCCCTACTCTCCAAACACCACGCCGCACTCGTCCTTCAGCATATCCTTGATGTGCTTCCGCTTGATGCGGCCTTCGTTGATCTCCTGCGTGATTTTTTCCAGGCACTCGTACAGGTACGCGATACTCAACGTGTCGCGGCTGTCCGGCGTCTCCTCCTGGACGTGCCATCCGCACTTGTCAATGAGCGCCATAGCTACCATGTCCATACACTCTCGCGTTCCCTGCAGCTTGCCCTGCATAATCAGCCGTTCGTCGCGGCTCAGATGCTGCTTGCCCATCAGCCCGCCTCCCCGTCGCACCGGCGCAGGCGCAGGCTCTCTGCCAGATCACCTTTTTTGTCGTATCTCTCGCGCAGGCAGTTGCTGCACTCCGGCTTCGTACATGTCAGGCACTTCTCGATGTCCGCCATATTTTCGCCTCTGGGCAGCTGCGCCGCATCTGGGGCAAACCGCCCCCCTCTGCGAAGGTTCCCCTCCATCCTATCCGCCGAAAACCACGGCAGCACGCTTCCCTGTGCCATGCGGAGCATCCGCGGCAGTGCTGTGCTTCCTGTCATGTTCCTTAAACCTCCCTCACGCTGATGCCATGGATATACAGCATCAGTTTTCTTTTCATCACGAATACCCTGTATGTGGCGCTGGCGGTGTCACGAAAGCCCTTGGAGTCCTCCACCACCGTCTCGCCGTCTTTCTGGTACACAAAATCAGCTACATAGTCGATTGGCTGCTCCCTCGTACCGTCCGGATGCACCTGCTTTGGGATCAGTGGATACTGTACCTGTCTCCGCAGCCCCGATATTTCGCCTGCCCGCTGCATCAGCCACAGATCCATGTACCGCCGAGCTTCCCGCCGGCTGTCGAAGTGCATCTGCGTGCCATCCGGCATGGTCATATCCACAGGTTTGGCGTGAAGTTTGTTGCCTTTCCTGGGACTTTGGTTCTCCTGCGGCGTCTGCTGTGCCTGCATTTTCTGCAATATCTGTGCCTGTGCTTTCTGGCTGAAGCGGCCTATGTCCTCCATTGTCAGTCCCATACTCTCCGGTCACTCCTCGACGGTGCTCGTATCCAGACGCTTTCTTCTGGGACGCCGATGGAACCGGTCCACCGGTTCCTCATCTTCCGTTCTCTTGCTCACCTCCATGAATGTCATCTTTGACCCGTCGAAATAGAGGTTCACATCTCCGGTGCGTCCACGCCGATTCTTCGCCACGGTGCATCCTACCTGCGTATCATCTCCTGGGTCTGTTTTCCAGAGGAAGATGACCTTCACTGCGTTCTGCTCCAGCTCTCCGCTGTCTCGCAGAGAGGACAGTTTGGGCTTGTCCGTCTCGTTTACCGTGCGGGACAACTGCGCCGCCGCCACAATGGGTATCTCCATCTCCGATGCCAGCAGTTTCAGTTCTCTGCTGATGCCGCCCAGTTCCAGATTTCGGTTTTCGGCCCGCTTGTCTTTTTCACCGATCATCAAGCCCAGATAGTCCACCACGATCATTTTCAGATCCTCGATGCCCAGCGCCAGCTCTCGGATACGGCTCACCGTCACGTCCGGCCCATCGTAAAAATAGATTGGCAGTTTCGATTCCACGCTGGCGGTATAGGCGATGTTCATCCACAACTCCTCGTCCGTCTCCGGAACGCCGTCAATGAGCTGATCCATGGTCACACCCGCTGTCCGCTTGGCCAACAGGCGCTCTCCCACCTCTCCAGCCAGCATCTCCGCCGTGATGTGCAGCACAGTCTTCCCTTTTCGTGCAGCAGCCTCCGCCATCTCCATGCACATGGCACTCTTGCCGCACCCCGGCCGCGCTCCCACGAGGATCAACTGTCCAGGCCACAAGCCTTTCAGGGTCGCATCCAGCAGCGGGAACCCCGTGTCGATACGTCCCTCCTTTTTGCCGGAGATGCTGTCCATGGCCTCGCTCATGGCATCCGCCATGGTTTTCAGCCGTCCGCCCCGCCGCGCTTTCATCTTCTGGTGGCAGATAGCCGCCACAGCCGCCTGCGGATCTTCTTCGTTCTGGAGCGCTTCCGTTACACGCTCACAAAACCGTTCGTTTTCAGCCGCTTTATGTATCAGCTGTGCGTGGAGCTCTGCGTTGGCGGTGGTCACGGTGATCTCACTGCACTGCCGCAGGAACTGCAGTGGCTCTGCGACCATATCCTTGATGGCCTCCACGCCGGATGCGATGTCAAAATGCCGTCCTGCCCGCGTGTCCTGCAAGCAGCGGTCAAACACAGCCCCGCATACCGACAGGCTGAAATCGTCTTTCTCCACCAGCTCGGCCAACTTCCGCACCAGCTCCGGTTTCTGCAAGAGAACACCCACCAGCAGATATTCCATCTCCGTAGTATCCCTGTGTCGGAGCATCGGCGCAGGCATTATCTCGTTTGCCATGATCGTCTCACTCCTCCTTCACCGACCCCTGCTCTTTTACCATGTCGGCGAATATCTCGTTGAAGTACCGTTTCAGGTCAAAGGTGCTCTGCACTTTCTTCCCCCACCACGGGCTGTTCAGTGCGAAATAGAGTACGTTGTCCACCGTATCCCACGCCACACCGTTCTGCTCGTGAAGTTCGTCCAGCGCCGCGGCCTGCTTTTGCATCTCCGCTTCGGTGGGATTCGCCCTGCCTGGGTTATCTCGGGCCTTTTCCTTGGCGAGGTACTGTGCGATCTGGTATGCTTCGCTGGTGTGGTCAATGGTGGGATTCCCGTCCACAGGTGCGAATTCCTGTGTGTAGTTCCCCTCAAGGGTTTTCTGGAAGTTGTCAGGGCTGGTGATGAGCCAGTCGAAGCTGGCCACGAAGCCGCGCTTGTTCTTCCCCTTCAGGAACGGACTGTTCTTCACGTTCTCAATAGCTTTCAGCACACCGTCCACGCCATTTTCCCGGATGCGTGCTTTCAGCGCCCGTCCCCGTTTGGTCTCCGCCGTAACCTTCATCACTTGGGTCAGGCCGGTCTCATTCCACGCCGTCACGATGCGTCGGACATCGCCTGTCCGACACACAGGCTCTTTAGAGCCTGTATATATTTCTGACTCTATCTCTGACTCTATCTCTTTCTCTCCGTAACCGATTTCGCACGGTGTTGTAACAACGTTACGCTCTGGCCGGGGCAAAGCATTGTTTTTCCGCGCCCGATAGTCGCGCATCCGCTGAGCCGCGGCCCCTTCACTGCCCACATTTTTCACGGCGTAAGGAAGAAAAACCTCCGTCAAATCGTCAGATGCTTCCGCCAACCCGCAAGAAATAAGATAGCGCAGTGTGACTTCCACATTGGCGGGATCTTCGTCCATGTCCAAAGCCAACTCGTCGGCAAACTTTTCTTCCAACCCAGACCACTTTAGGATGCCGTCGTGCTTCATCGCCATGAGCTGCATTTTCAAGTAGATGATGACGTATGTATCTCCTCCGGCTATCTTCCGCAGTTTCTTGATGCGTTTTGAGGTAAAGAAGTCGTCGTACAGTTTCAGCCAGAAATACCGTTTTTCTTCTGCCATAAAGATCACTCCCTCAAATGCTCAGTTCGTAGTCATCGCCCACGCCGTCCTGATCCCACGGCAGCGACTCCTCCTCGTCGATTTCCTGCGGCTCCGCCGTGCGCTGAGATACGGCGTTCTGCGTCACACCGGAGACTCCTGCCGGAGATTCTCCCGCGCACAGTTTTTCCAGTTTTGGCAGCAAGTCGGCCAGTCTCAAAAACACCTCTACCGGCACCTGCAGCAGTGTTTCCAAGGCCCCCAGAGGTATCACATGGTCCGCGCGGAGTTCGCTCCACACTTTCTCCTCGCCGTCTCTGGTGGTATACGGTCTCTGCCGCCAAGTACCTACCACACATACCGCGTCTCCTTTTTCCATGCACGCGCTGAGTTTTGTTGCGGCATTTTCTCCCACGGCGCATACGTTCATGAACTGCTTGCTGTCGTAGCCCATGCCGAACTCCACCTTCGGCAGGTTGTTCTTGGGTATCGCGCCTATCCGGGGGTCCCGGCTGACGGAGCCGGTACAGATCATGTACTGGCTTCCGTCAGCCTTACCCTCTCCGTCCAGACGCTTTCGGACGAATAGCGGCATTACTGCTCACCCTCCCCGAAGAACCCTGCGGAGTAGTCCTTCGCCTCCGTATTGCCCTCTGCGGGGCTCTGTGTGCGTTTGCGGGCCGGGGCGGTGTCGTTGCCCTTCTTCGGCTCTGCGGCGCTCTCAGAGGGTGCTGTGGGGCTGGTGGCGGCTGTTTCCTGCTCTGCGGTGGGGGTATCGTCCTCCACCACGTGTCCGGTAGTGGGGATGACCGGCTCGGTCTCCATGCCATCCCCAGTGGCGATCACCGTGTCATCACTGTCCTCGTTGAAGTAACTGCGTACCTCGTTGCTCAGGGGGGCGTATCCGCTGTTGAGAAGCTGGCGGAGCATGGTCTTACGGCACATCTTGTCCTGCCCGCCGTTCACGTCGTACCACGGCGTACCGTTCAGCAGCTTGCTCTGCTCCTTGGCGTCCAACTCGCCGTTGATAAGTGCTTTGTACTTGTCCAGTTTGAAGGCCGGAGAATACCTGTCCGCGTGACGGAGCAGCTTGTCCATGCTCCAATACTCGTATCGGAATGTGCCGTCCTTCAGTTCGAAGTAGGCGTAATAGCCGATGACCTTGTGGGTCTCACGCTCCTCGTCCGTCTCGTACTTGGCCAGGTTGATGACCGGCTTACCCGTGCGGCGGGAACGCCCTTCCAGTTCGCCCTCGCGTACCTCCACGCAGTCGATGTCCGCGTAGTAGCCCGTGGACATCGCCAACTGTATGTATCCCTTATAGGCCAACAGATACGCGGCCATGCTGCCGTAGGGCACGATGTAGTAGCCGTGGCCGTAGATCAGACCCATGCCCTCGCCCCGCAGGCCCGCGGCAATGATGCTGCCTGGGTCACAGGCTTTCAGGGCTTCGCTGGCGCTCACAGCACCAATCAAAGTGCTGGTGAACCGTGCCGCCATTTTGTCGTTCTTCAGCGCCCGCGAGATCATCTGCTGCGTGTTGGGGGCCGTGATGGCCATGCTGAAAGTGGGCTTCTTGGCCTGCGCCATCTGCGCAAAGCCCGCCTGATTCTGTGTTTTCATGCTCCTTCTCCTTCCTTACTCCTGCGGCACCGGCATAAACCGGATACCGTTCTTCTGCATATAGGCTTTCAGCCCGTCCAGCTGCCGCGCCGTTCCGAATACGCGGAAGTCCACCTTGTACTCGGGGACATTCGCGGCAGCGGGCATTTCGCAGCCATCCTCGTCCACAAGATCGTTGCCCTGCTGCGCCTGCTGGGGCTCCACCGTTCCTACGATTCCGACCACCTCGTACTCGTCCAACTCGCCGATGCACTCCGGCTTCAGCGGCGCTTTCTGCTGCTGCGCCGCCGCGTACTTCGCCGCAGCCTCTGCCTCCTTGCGCCTGCGCTCCTCCTCGGCGGCTTTCATGCGGCTCAGCGTTTCGTTTTTCACCAGCACCGCGCTGATGTTCCGGGTGCGGGTGTACTCCTCCAGCAGTGTGGTCTCAAAATCGCTGTGCAGTGCCCGGATGGCACTCAGGTCTGCGCGGCACTTATCAATGACCGCGCAGATGTCTGCCTGTGCCGTGCCCTCGGCGTAGGTGGCGTTCAGCCACTTGGGGTTGAAGCAGTCGTCAAAAGTCAGCCACTCCGCCATGTCGCCCACCACCTGGGCGAAGTATGCGGCCAGTCGGCTCTTTTTCTCCTGCTTCACCGCCTCCTCCATCGCTTTGATCTGCACGTCCAGCGCGTTGGCGGTTTCCTCGCACAGAGCGGTCAGCTCCTTGCACTTGGACTCGAAGCTGCTGTATGCCTCCAGTGCCGCCGCCTTTGCCATCTTGCGGCTCTCGTCGATGCGGGCGCTGACTTTGCGTACCGCCGCGCGATACTGCTTCGCCTGCGCTGCGCTCTCCGGTGTCACCGCCATCGTCCGCAGGGGCTCCAGGTTCTCCGTCAGCCATGCCTTCGTTTCCTCGAAGTTGGCCTCGATTTGGAACTGCCGCAGCGGAGCCAGATCTGTGGTGATGCGAAATTCCGCCGCGCTCATGCCGTCACCTCCGCGTCGTACTTGGTGATGTGCTTCACCCTGTCGGCCCACGCCGGGGCAATGGCGCTTTCCGGCAGGTCCACCTCTGTGATGATGGCCTTCTTCTCCGCACCCTCGGCGCCGGGCGCCAGTACCTTGTCTCCCGGGCGCAGCGGCAGGTCGGTGAGGAAGGTGTATGCCTGTCCGCCGTAGCCGTTCAGCTTCGGCTTGTGGTACATTGCCTTTACGATCATCCCTGCTCACCCTCCTTCTTGCTGGTGCCCTCTGCGGAAACCACGTTCTCCTCGCTTTCCTGTGCCGACAGATCTACGACATCGAAGCTGTCGTCCATAAGGCCCATCTTGATAAACGTATAGGCCATACCCACGGCCTTGTTGTCGTTGCAGTTCTTCTCAATAGCGCGATCCACGCCATTCAAGCACTGTGCAAACAAAACCGGGTTCATCTGTTCCGCGCGGGTCACGCCCTGAAAGTCCATGCCCTCCTCCGTCTTGCGTCCGAAGCACATCATGGCGAAGTCCAGGTTAGTCTCCTCCTGCAGCACCTCGCCGGTCTCGGCGTTGGTCATCGTCAGTTTCAGTTTCATCACTTGCCCTCCTTCTTTGCCGTGCGCTTGCCGCTCTTGCGGGAAGCAGGCTTCTTCTTATCAGCAGGTTCCTTCACCGCCTGCGCCGCGGCCCATGCCGCGTCATCCTCGTCCATCTTCTGGCGGATACGTCCATCCGCGTCGGTGATATGCTTCACCGAGCTTTCCGCCAGGCGAACCAGCAGCCCCGCCGTGCCAATAGGCACGTTCTCCGCCACATAGGCGGTGGCGGTCCCGTCGTACTTGTCCTCCTCTCCCTCCTTGGGCATCACCACTGCGCAGATCACGCCGCAGGCGTTCCGCACGAATACGCGTTCCTCGCCGCTGTCCATGTCCAGCACGGTCACTCGAAATGCCATGTCTGTCTCCTTTCGTTTTTCAAAGTCGTAATATTGCCGCAGGGGGAACCCCTGTAAGCACATTGTTCTGGTAGAAGCCCGTCTCCTGCTCCAGCAGCCATGCCATATTCGCCGCCTGCTCCGTCCCCTCGAAGTGATAGGTGCGAATGCTCAGGTCGCCGTCCATGTTCTCCAGACTTGCCATCAGGTCTACGAACTCGTACCCAGTCGCCAGCATTTGGTGGAGTATCTGGCAAAAATAGTTGCTGGGAATCTGCCCATCCCACTTCGCCCACCCTGCCTTGCCATTGGGTGAGCTGGTTTTTATCTCCAAAACACCTTTCCGCCCGTGCTCGTCGGTGATCTCGCCGTCCAGTGTGGCGAATATGTAAGGCCGCTCCGCCTGATACAGAATGTCATATGGGAAGTAATCCACCGTGCAGTTGGGGTGCATGGCGGCGTACAGGCTGCGCAATGCCGGTTCCATCCGCACACCTCGGCTCACCGCCGCGCTGCCGCTCAGGTCCCTTGCTTTCTCTGCGCCCACTTTCAGCCGCCACAGTTCCAGTTTCGACATCCACGGGGACATCCCCACCACCGCGGCAGCTTCACTGGCGCCGATGCCCTGCATCCGTCCTTCCAGCCATTCCTCCCTGGTCTCAAAGTGCAGTCGCTCCGTTTCCTCCATCTCCTTCCTGCAAACAAAAAAAGCGCCGCCAAGGAGTTCGGAAATTCCGAACCACTCGACGACGCTCCGCCCTTCCCTCCAAGCGACTTAGGAGGGGTACATTATTTGGCTTTGATCTCTGCTCTGCTGACCTTGACGATCTTCACACCGTCCTTCAGCGGTATCAGCTCAACGCGGTAGTTCTTCTCCAGCGCCGCATTGATCGCCGCCACCTGCTCTGTCGTTATTCCTACCATATCCTCTCCTGTCCCGTGCGCCTATACGCAAATCTCTATTCCGTGCTATCCCATCGCAAGGCAATACAACGCTGTTCACTCCAATGCCGTTGCTATGCATAGTTGCTCTCCGCTTTTCCTCCGCGTGTCTCTGCTGTCCAGTGCGACGCCAATCCATTGCAATGCGTGTCATAGATAAGCTATCCATTACTGGTCCGTTGCGGCGCCTACCGATGCGTATCCTCGCTACACCGTTGCTATGCTGTCCTCCGCTTTTCCTTTACTTCTCGGCGCAAAGATAGGCTATACCGTTGCGTTACACAATCTCCTCCCAGCGAAATCTGCCCTTGCCGCTGTTGCGCCACTGGCCGATACCGGAGAACCGCCCGTAGTCCAGCCACTCCCGCATGGCTTTCTCATGGTCGTCGCTCAGAAGAATGATGGTAAACTCGCACGTTGCACCTGCGGGGATCTGCTCTGACAGTGCCAAACTTACTCTCTCACCCTGCATCGTCTGCGCCCGCAGCGGGCGGCAGCACTCGCCCATCTCTCCGTCAAACAGGATCGGAATAGTACGAGGTTCCACAAAAATCAGTTTGTCGATTTCTTTCTTAAACGCCTTGATGCTGCTGGACTTAGTTTCCTTAACCTTCCGCAGGCCACCGCAGGTGTCCTTGAAAAAGCCCTTGATCTGATAGTCGTAGAAGAACGGTGTTCCGTCATCCAGCTTCGGAAAGACAGTCTTACCCTTCTCCACCACACCATCCACACCGATGGCGGCCACCTCGTCCTCCATCGTAGCAGCATCCGGGGAATTACTTGCCACGAACGTGCGGTAGATGTTGGGGTCACCGGGGCAGGTTCCCAGCACCGGCTCGGTGAATGTCAGTTTCACTTTGATCTCTTTCATAGTCGTGTACTCCTCCAAATATAATTTTTGTTTACTTATACAGCCCCAGCGCCGTGCAGCTCACCCACACGCCGCCAAGGGATATTCCCTCTCCTACCAGCAGCCACAACGAGCCGCCCGTTTCGATGCCGCCAAGAAAACCCAGCGCCGCGAAGCTGCTCACGGCCAACAGGATCTTCCATTTCCTGTCCCGGCGGTGCTCATTCCGCGTTCTGCTCATCCTCGGTCTCCTCCATGTAATCCTCTCCGCACACGGGGCAAAGATAGTCAATGCGCGTTTCCCAGCCGTTTTCCCCGTCCAGATTCTCTTTTGTCACGCAGGCCACCGGCGTGTCAAATCTCACGCCGCAGATCAAACACCGCCAGCTCATAGCGTTATTGCGGCGCGAAGGTCTTCGATGGGGATGTGCAGCTTGCGGCAGGCCTTTTGCAGCTCTCCCAGCGTGAAGTCCAGCGGGAATTTCCTACGGCGAAGCAGCGTGTGCGGCTTCATGCCCAGCGCCTCGGCCAGCTCCTGCTTCCGAACGCCCTCCCGTTCCAGTGCGCCGTACAGCAGCGTCACGATCTTGTCCTCCGTGGGGTTCTTCGTGTCCAAATACGTCACTCTCGGCATACCTGCACCCTCCTAATCTCGTTCATTTCTTTCGGCCCTCCCCCTTCATCAGCTCGTCCAGCGTACAGCGGTACAGCGCAGACAGCTTGTGCAGAACTGCCACCGAAGGATCAGCCTTGCCTGTCTCATAAAGGCTCACCGCTGAAACGCTTATCCCCAGCAGATCTGCCACCGTTTTCTGCGAATATCCGGCTTTCTTTCTTTGCTCCTTGTAACTCAATCTCTCATCTCCCATCAAAAATAATCGAGAAATACTTGACTTTTCCTGAAATTCGCCTTATTATGTGGTTGTCTGTTCAAATAACTTAGCAAATTATACTTGATTTTTGTGAAGCATCTCTCTATATATGCTCGATTTATTTTGCGTGCCTTTATATTAACTCGATATTTGCTCAATTTCAAGAGCAATCTACTTCATTTTTCAATGTTTGTAGCAATGCACAATTTGGGAGGTATACTTTTGTGAATGGTGAACTGTTCGTTTACAAGATTTGGCAATTATGCAAAGCCAAGGGGCTGACAAAAGCCGAGTTCTATGAAACTGCCGGCATCACTCCATCGGCAATGGCTCTTTACAAAAAAGGAAAGACCAAACCATCAATGGACACTCTTCGCGCTATTGCCCGTGTTCTGGAGATTGACGTCTCCTATTTGCTGACCGAACTTTACGGCGATGAAACAGAAAAAGAGCCCGCTTCCCAACTGGAAAGCGAACTCGATTCCGCCCTTGTTAAGTTGCTGTGTTCTCTTACGCCTACTGAACTGGCACAGGTGCAGGGCTTTGCCGCAGCGCTGATAGCAGCTCGTAAAGCCTGACCTTTTCCTCCATCGTCAGGGTGGAGACCAATTTCCTTGCTTCCCGTTCGTTCATTTCTCTGCCCCCTCGTATGTCGTTTTGTGGTGTTTGCTTGGTTCAATCGTACTCTATGTGCGCCGCGGTGTCTACGTTCATTTTGGGGAATCGCTCCCCAATTTGGGTAATTGGTGCTCTTAGGTTGGTCTATATCTGGGTAATTGTCCCCCAAATATGGACTTTTACGGATGAAATAGTATCCGTTACCGAAGAAAGGGGAAAATCATGTCAGAAATTCAGGAACTTGCACAGCATATTCAGGACTTCCCTGCCCTTGTCCATAAAGCCAGAATGGACAAGGGCATCACCAACGAGGAACTGGCCGAACTGTCAGGCATCAGCTATTCCGCCGTCTGCAAAATGCAGTCCGGTGAGCGCAATCCAAAACTGTACGATGCTGTCGCGGTGATGAAAACTGTCGGCATATCCGCCGACCAAGTGTTTGACATCCAGCCTCCCGCATCAGCCCCCTCCGCTATGCAGGAACGCATACACGAGCTGGAGTTAGATAACGCCGTCAGCTCCGGCGACGTGGTGCGCCTGAAGCAGGTCAACGGACTTTGCACCCAGCGCTTGGATGCCGTTATCCGCCAGCGCGATCATTACAAACGCTGGTCTGTGTTTTCTTCAATTTTTTCCGCGATCCTATCCCTGTTCTTAATTGTTTATCTTCTTTTCGACTTCCGCAATCCCCGTGCCGGTTTCATCCTCCGAGACGGACCTTCAGCGTTTGCGTGGCTTGTGATCCTCCTTGTGTCTATTTCTATCGGCGTGTGCAGCATTGTCGGATACTGCGTGCTGCGCGATACTGCAAAGAAGACCTCACTCCGAAAATAGAACGACAGTTCTACCGCGTTCTACATTATATTCCACAAGCTTATTGGATTCGATGCACACTTCTCACAAGTTTCTTGTTAATTTTTGCTAAAAAAGAAAAAGCCGCCCAATCGGACGGCTTTTCCATATAAGCTCTATTCCCGCCAACACCATCACGAGTCTTAAAGAAAGGAGCCTACAACAGTAGGGTAACACGAAAATATCAAAATGTCAACGAAGTGCAAGTCCTGTAAGCGCGAAGTCCCCGACAACGCTACGTTCTGCCCCTGGTGCGGCCAGAAGCAGGTGCGGGAGCGCAAAAAGAACGGTATTATCAAAGTCCCAGAGCCCAAACAGCTTCCTTCCGGCAACTGGCATATCTATCTTGCCGCCGAAAAGCAATCTGTCACCGAAACGACAAAAGACCGCTGTATTGCGAAAGCAAAAGCCGTCCGCGCAGGTTTTGTGGAGCAGCAAAAGAAACTGCCGACCTTAACATGGTCCAAGGCCATAGATCAATATATTGCTGACCGTTCCGAGTCTCTTTCCCCTGAAACTATACGAGGATACCGAATCATTCAGCGAAATCGCTTTCAGGACATTATGCAAAAGACTATAAGCACGCCAGTCAACTGGCAAGCGGAGATCAATGCCGCACTTTCCGTTCTGGCCGATAAGTCCGTAAAAAACGCATGGGGACTTATGACTACCGTTATGCAAGCAAACGAAATGACGGTTCCCCGCGTCCTGTTCCCTGTGCCGGAAAAGCGCGAACGCCAGTTTCTTGACCCGCAACAGATCATTGCGTTTTGCGATGCGGCAAAAGGTGATTCCTGTGAGATCCCCATGCTGCTGGGGCTTCACGGCTTGCGAATGTCTGAAATTAAGGCGCTGCGTTTCCCAGAGAGTTTTGACATCAAGAACGGCAACATTCTTATTTCCGGCGCTGTGGTACGCGACGAGCACAACAAAGAGGTTTTCAAAAGGCGCAACAAAACAAAGCAGTCCACCAGAGTAATTCCAATCATGATCCCGCGCCTTAGAGAGTTGCTTGAGCTGCAAAGGGAAAGCGGCTACATTGTACGACAAATGCCCAGCACCATCAACCGGCACATACACGCTATCGCTGAAAAAGCGGGACTGCCCAGCATCACGGAGCATTGCTTGCGCCACTCCTTTGCATCCCTTGGCTACCACCTGCGCCTTTCGGAAATCGAAGTCATGAGCATGGGAGGATGGTCGGACAGTTCTACCGTCCATAACATTTACCTGCACCTTGCCCAGCGGGACCGTCTGAAAGCGGAAAACAAGATGGCGAAATTCTACCGTACCGCAGAGAAACTTCCCGCCGCCCAAGGCACAAGCCAAGAGCAAAAGAGATGATTTTCGATATGAATTTCAATACGCAAAAAATAAACCCTGTATTCATGCGGTTTTTAAGCCGTTTTTCAGGGGTTCAAGTCCCCCCACTCCGACCATAAAAAGGAGATGCCCGCAACCGTTGTGGTTGCGGGTTTTTCTTGTATTCATGCGGGTTTTCAGGGTTTTGCGAAAAACCATCTTTTGCCGAAGCAGTCTAAAAAACGCCGCTCATATTCAAAAAATAATCAGTAATTTTCGATATGAATTTCGATATGAAAAACCAGCCCCGTTGTCGGAGCTGGTTTTCTTTATCTCTGTTCATCACACCACCACACAGTTTCGTGCCGCACCCCCGCCGTCTGCGCCTCCTCGTGGGTCATTAAGATGTCAACATGGTTTCCCCTCACGCCCACGTCCAGGGCTATGTATGTCTTGTCTCCGATGATGACTGTGCTGCCGGTCGGTATCACGTCCGGGTCGGTCGCCACGCAGGAGCCGGGATATACCCACTGGCCGCTGGCGGTCAACACCCGGCCTAACTCGTCCTGGTTCATGTGTGCGTACTTCTCAACGCAGTCTGCACAATAGCCGGTAATAATGCAGTCCTCCAGCACGTTGCTTTTGGCCTTTATCGCCTCCCGTATACGCTCGGCCTCATCCGGGGATTCTTCTGCTATATCGTCCGCGTCGCTGTCTGCGATGGCAGCCGCTCCCCATTCTAAGCGCAGGACGGTGTTCGTGGCTTCTACCGGCGCTTTGTCCTCTGCATTGGCTCTCCACGGAGCGATCAGCGCGAAGATCAGGAAAACCAGCAGTACAGCCTCCAGCAGCAGGTGCTTGTGTTCCCGACGCACAACGCGGCGATACTCCGACCGCATAACAACAAACGGTCCGGGGCATAGGCCGAGAGCGGCGGCGCGTGTGATGTTGTCGCTCATAGCGTTATAGATGATTTGTTCCCGTTTCATTTGTCTTATCCTTCTCCTCATACAGCGGACACCCGCAGTTCACAAAATCAGCGCAATACGGGCGATCCCCGTTGCAGCACGCCCACGTCCATTCCTCGTGCCATTTGCAGCCGACACAGCATTTGCTTTTCATGTCCTCACCTTCTTACTCAGTCTGTTCCAGCTTGCCGTAGCGGCGCTCTGGCTCCACCCTGACAGAGTGAAACCGCAGCTCGCGCAGCGCACATAATACCTTTCCGGCACATGAATACCGATTTTGCGCTCCCCGCTGTCTCTTCCGCAGTGGGGGCAAACCTCCAGTTTCCCTCGCGGCTGTCTGTTGTACTGGTTCATGTCCTGTCCTCCGTTTGCCCGCAAACAGGCAAGACCTCAAGTTTCCCCGTTTTCGGGTTATAATACGTTTTACACTGACTCTTGAGGATACGGATACACCAAGCATACGGCTTATCATCGTCAACGACGCCGATGGGAAAGCCATCGTAATAAAAATAGTTTTGATCGATCGCCAAGCGCGCTTTGTTTCTCTGCTCCCAAACAGGATTCTGCACACTGCTTCTTGCATTGCGCGGAGGATTCCCCTCCAAAGGCTTGTTCGGCTGATACCCCTGATACCCCTGCCGTCCATGCCCATTGTTTTTGAAAACGAGGCCGATAAATGCGGCGAACCCGCCGATCAGAACGAGGCCGACGAGGACGCCCAAAACAGTTTCCATTATGTTTTCCTCCTCACATATGTGTGTTTTTGTCTACACCGATATAGTCGCTTTCACCACATCCTGACCTGCGCCGTATGCTCCGCAAACCGCTGCTCCTGCAGCCGGAAATATGTCGGCTCGATCTCGCACCCGACAAACTCAAAGCCAAGATCGTAGGCCGCTATTCTGCTGCTTCCGCTGCCGAGGTGCGTATCCAATATGCGCCAACCTTCTTTGGCGTACTTCTGCATCAGCCACTCGTACAACGCCACGGGCTTTTGCGTGGGATGGATGCGCTTTTCATTCAGCGCCTTATTCCCCTGCTGGGTCGTGCCTTCGGTGATGCTTTTCCCTTGGAACATACCGTTCCACATATACCGAAAGATGCGCACGCTGTCGTGACAGTTTGTGGCCGCCAACTCACAATCCGAAAAAGAACTGTTTTCGTTGCACTTGTCCCAGACGATACGACCGGGCGGGAAAACGACATCAAAGTAATTGCAGCCCCATACGATATATTTTTTCGCCACGCGCACCAACTCGGAAAAGTAGTCGATGCCCGGCACATCCCACTTCGGGGATATGGGATAGTCCCGGTGTACGCCGATGGGGCTGACCTTGCAACCGTAATACCCTCTGCGTTCCGGGCCGGTGAAATACGGCGGGTCTACAATGGCAAGGTCAAACGCCTTATCCGGTAGCGTCCGCATATACTCCATGCAGTCCACGTTCAATGCGATCTGCGCGCTCATTCCATGTACTCCCTCCACTTCTTATCCAGCCCCTTCGCCCGTAGTGTCCTGCCATTCATGGTGTACTGGCGCATCCGAAGCATAAAACTTTCCTCGTGGCAGCGGTCGCAGTAACCGTGCGTGGCTATGTCCTTCATGCGGTTCCTCTGCTGCTCGTGCGTCAGGTACACGATGTACTCCGCTTCCATCTCCTTGATGCACTTGGGGCACAGCTTGGCGGTGCGGACCATCCAGATGGCCTTATCCATTGGGGAGTTCTTTCCTTTCACGCATTCTTTTCTCAACGGAAGCTACAGCGCGGAGGATGTCGTAAGTGTCAACCCGTGAAAGAGGGTCAACGGTAATGACGTCCTTCCCGATGTATCTCGCATAGTCGTACTCCAATTTTGCCCCCTTGCTCACCTGCCATCCGAGCTGGAAAAGAACCACATCGGCGCTCTCCAGCATGGCGAAGCAAATACGCATATAGTCGACCGGCTTCATACCCTCCGGCAGCTCCGCCGGATTTAGGACGGTGTGCCCCGCCTCCTGCAGCATGGCCGCCGTAGCCTTGAACTGTGCCTTATAATGCGGATTGCCTGTGATACGTCCTGCTATATAGATTTTCATTTCTCCATTTCCTACTCCAGTTTGTCCAGAGCCTTTCCGATGAGTTTCCAGCGGTCAACGCCGATGTCCCGCGCCTCCAGCAGGCCACGCCGCACCACGTCAGGGGCCACCTTGCCGCCGGTAGCGTCGGACACTCTCTGTGCCCAGCCAAGTTTCGTTCTTTGCTGGTAGGCTTGTAGCCGTATAAAAACCTCCCGCTTGATCTCCGCCATCGCGCCCTTGGGCTTAAACGGCGTGGCGGGTTCGGTCGGCTGCGGTGCTGGGTCTGGATGGGATTCGTTGCCATCACGCTGTCCGCTTTCCTCCTGTACCTGCACAAACGCGCCAATGGGGCGAATATCGTCCTTGTTGAGTATTTTTATCGCTGGTACGCCCTCCGGTACGACCGTATAGATGGCGTCCTCATTCTCCACGCCCAGCGCAGGAAACTCCTCGACGGCGTAGGACGTGATGACATCCTCCGGCAGCACCAGCACGCCCCGCACCAGCCCCTCTATGATATAGTTGGTTACGCCCTGCACTATCTGCATACCGCCCTTCACGCGGACAATCAGCACCTTTCGTTCCGTCATTTCTGTTTTTCCTTTCGCAGTTCATTTACAGCGTCTACCAGTTCGTTGATCTTATCCTGCATGACTTGCGTGTCTGGCGCGTATCTCATAGTCCCGTTTTCGGACTTACGCACGCTCCCGCAGTGAAGAATCTCCTTGGGCTTCTGCACTACTGCTTTCTCATTCTCCCACCGTCCGATGCGCTTATAGCCATTGAAGCCGTTTTCCGCCTCGTACTTGGTGATGCAGTCCTCCTCACCGTCCGTAAAATGTACAATCGGCTCATAGAACCCACGCTCCCGGCATTTCTCACACCGGCAGATGCTCTTGATGTACCCCACCCGGCCATCCACGGTCTCCACAAAATCTCCCTCGCGCAGGTACTCCGGCATCATCAACAGTTTCGTGGAGCTCAGCTTGTCGAGATCATCCTTTTCCGCATATCCGCAATCCCTGAGCATCCCCCTGATAAGTGCAAAGTCGTACTTGCCAATGCGAGTAAAATTCTGCGGCAGATCCTCTATATTGCCACTCCAGCCCGTCTGCGTCCCATCGTCCCACTTGAAAATGAAGCTGTGAAGCCGCCCTGGCCTCTGGTAAGAAAACACATATCCGGTAAGCGTTTTAGATGATGTGCCATCGGCATGTTCCAACCTCACATAATCTCCCACATGAAAAGTGTATATCATTTCTGCTCGACCTCCTTCAGCGCTTTCTCCGCCTCCTCGCGGGTGAGGAATACGGTCTTACCGATTTCTCCGGCGTTTATACCTGACAGCGATTGCCAAACAAACCCTTCTACAATGTCCCACTCGATAAACAAGCCGAACAA
>ENA-OURZ01001234-OURZ01001234.1-human-gut-metagenome-genome-assembly--contig:-NODE-1234-length-29392-cov-7.542557_pt1 | contig 29392 bp, 28 predicted proteins | sample MGYA00242073_ERZ509195 | MGnify/ENA primary metagenome ERZ509195 (study PRJEB26280, sample SAMEA2338837) | human gut metagenome | biome: human gut; feature: human-associated habitat; material: faeces... | reverse complement strand
AATATTAGAGATTATTTAGAATATATAGATGATAGTGATTATTTTGATAAGATATATAAAGTACTTAGTCCTTTGTTATCTTCAGGTGATTACGATGATATTAAACTTAATATAGAAGTTAAACTTCCTATAGCTAAGGGAGTATCAGATACCACTAAAGAATATAAAGATAAAATATCTAATACTATTAAAGAAATAAAGAAATTAGTTATATATGATAATTATGATAGTATAAAGAGTGGTATATTAAAGACTAAAGATTATGTAGAAGAAATAATAACGATAATAAAAGAATTAGATAAAAGAGTATCAGAATATAAAAGTAAATATAATTACTTTGAATATGGTGATATATCTTCTTATGCAATAGAACTTGTAAAAAACAATACTGAGATAAGAGAAGAAATTAAAAACAATTTAAATGAAATAATGATTGATGAATATCAAGATACTAATGATGTTCAAGAAGAATTTATTGCATATATATCTAATAATAATGTCTATATGGTTGGAGATATTAAACAATCTATATATAGATTTAGAAATGCTAATCCATATATATTTAAAAATAAATATGATTCATATAGTAAGAATATTAATGGTATTAAGATAGATCTAAATAAAAACTTTAGAAGTAGAGAAGAAGTTATTAATAATATTAATTTAATGTTTGATAGAATAATGAATGATACTATTGGAGGAGCTTCATATAAAGCAAGTCACAGAATGGTATATGGTAATCCTATGTATCAAGGTGATGGTGATAACGGGGTAAATAATAACTTTGAAGTATATAGTTATCTTAATGATACAATATTTAAAAAAGACGAAGTAGAAGCTTTTATAATAGCTAGTGATATTAAAAATAAAATTATTAATGGTTATCCAATCTTTGGTAAAGATACTAAAGGTATTAGAAAGGCTAAATATAGTGATTTTGCTATCTTACTTGATAGTAGTAAGTCATTTGAACTATATAAAAAGATTTTAGAATATAATGATATTCCTACGAGTATTGTGAAATCAGTTAATCTAACTGATGGTGAAGTAATTACTATAATAAAGAATATAATTGGTTTTATTATAAAGATTAAAGATAATGTTATAGATAATGAATTTAAAAAATTATTTATATCAATAGCTAGAAGTTTTCTCTTTAATTTAGATGATAATATAATATTTGATTATTTTCTAAATAATAATTTTAAAGATAGCGATATTTATAAGATTAGTTATGGTATTACTAAGGATCTTGATACAATTAGTTTAGATGAAATAATTGATATAATTATTGATAAATATGATTTTTATAATAAATTATTTTTACTTGGAGATTATTCTTCAAATATTATTAGAATAGATAAATTAAAAGAAATTACTAGTAATCTAACTAATTTAGATTATGATATATATAAATATAGTGAATATTTAGAGGACATTATAGAAAGTGGTATGAAGATAGAATATAATGTTACTGAAAGTAGTAATAATACAGTAAAAATTATGACTATTCATGCTTCAAAAGGACTAGAGTTTAATGTCTGCTACTACGGGGGATTATATAGTAAATTTAATATTAGGGAAGCTATAAGTAAATTTAGTTATGACGATAAGTATGGTATTATTATTCCTTATAAAGATAAATTCTTATATAATACTATTTATCATAATTTAAGTTATAGAAACTATGTATTAGAAAATATTAGTGAAAGAATAAGACTCTTCTATGTTGCACTAACAAGAGCTAAAGAAAAAATGATATTTATATTACCAGAGAATACTAAAGAAAAAGCAGGTTATATTAGTGATATTATTGATGATAGTATTAGATCAAAATATAATAGTTTTGCTAGTATTATGTATTCGTTAGAATCTATTACTAAGAGTTATTATAAAAATATTGATATTAATAGTATTGATTTATCTAAGAATTATAACTTAGTTAAGAATGATAATTATAATAAATTACTAGGTAGAGTAGAGGATAAACTAGATGTTCAAGATATTAATATAGATATTCAAAAAGAAGAAGAAAAATCTTTTTCTAAGAAGAATATTCATATTACTTCAAAAGAAGAACAGGATAGACTTGATTATGGTAAGAAAGTCCATGAGTTATTTGAATTAACAGACTTTCATAATACTAGTAATTTAACTGGTAAGAATAGAGAGATAATAACTAATTTCTTAGATAAAGTTAATATAGACAATGCAGATATATATAAAGAATATGAATTTATATATGAAGATAATAATATTACTTATCATGGTATTATAGATTTAATGTTAGAATATGATAATAATATTAAGATAATTGATTATAAGTTAAAGAATATCAATGATAATGCTTATTTAAAACAATTAAATGGATATAAAAATTATATTGAAAATACATTTAATAAAGATACTTCTATATACTTATATTCTATATTAGATAATACTTTAGAAAAAGTATAATATATTTATTTTAGCCATTTCAACCTTAAGTAAACTTAAGTTTTCCATGGTATGATAGAGCCTATATAATAGTCTCTATCATAAACAATTATATGTATATATAAATTAAAATAAATAATCAATATTATATTGACTATTTATTTTACTTCTTAGGGCTGGAGGTTTAAGTAGTGGAATCAGTTGTAGCACTTGCTATGATAATCTTTTCCTTTGTTGTCTATATAGATAATCTATAGGAAAGGTAGTAAGATGTAACTATGGCTAATTATAGTAATGGATATTTAACATATAAAAAGAATACTAATTATCTTTCTTTTTATTTGGAATTATCTAAGTTAGAAAGTATTTCACCATAGATATAATATCTTATAATTATTTATTACTAGACTATAAAAATAGGCTAGTAATGACATGAAAATACCTAGGATTTTCATGAAAGGTAATAAATATATCTTTTCAAAATAATAAAAATATATTATAATTATATTGTGCCAAATTAGTTTAGTGGTAGAACAAGGCCCTCGTAATGCTTAGAGATAAGTTCGATTCTTATATTTGGCACCATTGAGAAATCTGTCCAGACTTTTTGAAGTTTTGGATTTAATATAGAAAATATCAATTCCTAAAAGAAGTTGGTAAATCAGATGTATTTACTAAAATTAGTTTAGTTAATATTCAAGATAAAATGAGAGGATATTGTATTAGTTCATTTAATAGAACATATAATCTTAACTACTCTCTTAAAGATAAAGAAGAAGGTAGAAATATTGATATTAATGTTGCAAGTATGAGAGATTATAATAAATATAGAAAAGAACAAGAAAAACATAAAAAGCAATTAAAAGAATTAAATGATAAAGCCAATCAATTACATACTAAATCAAATGAGATAAATGATATTATAAATAATTTAAAGTCAACAATAATGAATAAAAATAAATATACTATTTCAAACAATGATATAAATAAAATTAAAAAATATATAGAACAAACTAATGATACTACTTCTAATTTAAAAGATTCTAATGATATAAATGTAATACTAGATAAATATGAACAAGATTTAAAAAATCATTCTAATGAAGTTAAAGAATTAAAGAAAAAATCACTACTCGTGAAGATAGAATTAGTGATTTAGAAAATAGATTAGATTTTGCAAATGATACTATTGATATGTTAGAGGTTAAAGTATCATCACTAGAAGAAATGTTAAATTATTTCGAAGAATTAAGGGATAAACTTATTAAGTTCTTACAAGATAAATTTTTCTCTACCAATAAATATGATGATATAATTGATGAATTATATGAAGAAGAGATTTTAGATAATGATGATATAGATACAATTAAAAATGAATATAGCAAAGATGATGAATTAGAACGATAAAAAATAATTATGATTTCATAGATTATATATAGAATAAAAGGAAATAAGAGCAAAATAAAGGAGTATGTCTTGACTTTTATTGAAAAAACACTATAATAATAGTAGACTTTTTGAGAGGAGGAAAATATAATGAAAGATTATTCATTAAATTATGATGATTCTAAAAAATTTATATTATCTTATAAAATAGAAAATGGAAAAATTGTTGCAAAATTAGCAAGTGGAGAATCATACACAGTTCCATATTCAGAGGAAAATGAAAATAAAATAATATCTAGAATGGAAGAACAAGCTAGATATGCACAACCAAAACCACTTAAAATGCAAGATAAAATATTAACAATAAGCCAACCATTGATATTACCAATAGCTATTATGAATTTTGTAAATAATGGTGGATGGTTTTATGTTATGCTTCTTGCTATTATTGCTGCTGGTGCAATTTATTATCCTGCTAAAACAATAATAAATGCAATAAAGAAAAGAGATATAAAAAAATTAAATTATTTTTTAGATCATAAAGAAGAATTAAATGAAAATATTGAAAAAAGTGAAAATATAAAATTGGGTGTTAGTAAAAAAGCCATTAAACAAATTGAGTTACAGAAGAGTAAAAACGAGCAACCATTTAATATTAATAATATTGATAACTATTCGTTAAGTGATTTAAAGGCATTAAGAGAGAATATCAAAAGAATCTCAACATTTGGATTTAATGAAGAAGAAACTATTTTAGAAGATACAATAGAAGAAAAAGGTCCAGTATTAAAAATGACATTAAACAACAAAAGAAAATAGTTTATAAAGTAGCACAAATTATTGCTACTTTTTCTATTATTTGGTAAAATGTTATTAGAAATTGATATAAAACTATGAAATTTCTAATTTGTGAGTAAAAGTTTGAAATAACTTAACCACTTGCACCATAGGGAAATCCGCTCGAACTTTTTATAGTTTCGAGAATAAATAGACAATCAATTCTAAATTAGGATTGATTTTTTTCTTGTTTAGAAAAAAGTCTTTCAAAGAAAGGATTGATTAAAATAGTGAATGTTTTCAAACAAGAAGTTAGAATGGAAGAATCATTAAGAAAAAGATTAGAATTTATTTGTGAGTTTTGTAGAGTTAAACCAATTATTATTAATGGTAATTTGAGAACTATTGATAAAACCAACCTTACTTATCTAGAACCGCATAGAATTATAATTAATAATATAACCTTTCTAGCTTTTAATTATTCTAATGAAATATTTATTGAAAATTTAAATAATAAGATTAAAACTCTTACTGAAAATAATGAATCTCTTAATTTAAGAGTAAAAAGTTTAAATGATACAATTTAAGAAAAAGATAACGAAATATTATTTTTAAAATCTAAAATGCAAGATTTTAAAAATAATATTGAATATTGGAAAGATAAATTTGAAAAACTAATATCTTTCTTACATGATAAACTTCATAGTTGGTATGATAAAGATGATAAATATATTGATGTAGTCAATGATATGTATGAAGATAATGTATTAGATGATGATGATATTGAAGACTTAGATTTTAAAAAATCAAAAGATGATTTTGAAAGATAAAGAGTAAGTATGTTAAAATTAGACAAAATATGGTATAATTTACTTATTAGGAGAGTGTATTTATGGATTTAGGAAAAGAAATTAAAAAGATACAAGAACGAAATAAAAGAGTTGAATTAGATAAAGCATGGGAAACAAGTTGGACAAGAAAAATCTGTATTATGATTCTAACATATGTGATAGTGGTTATATACTCATATTTGATAAAACAAAATGATAACATATTATTAAGTTCTCTAGTACCAGTTATAGGTTTTGCCTTATCCACTTTGTCGTTAAAGTACATTAGAAAAGTTTGGGAAAAGAAAATTTATTCAAAATAATTAATTTTAATATTAGAAAGCAGATATAAGTATGATAAATGATAGAATGTTAATAATAAGATATAATAATAAATTAAGTGGCTCTATATTATATAAATGTAGTGATGGAATAATACCAAAAGAAATAGAAGAAACAAAATTATTATTTATAATGACATATCCAAATATATTAAAAGAATTAATAAAAGGTAAAATATTATATATAGATAATTATACTGGATATTTAGGACATAAAGAAATAAAAGGTCCATATGGTGAAGAAGAAATATTTATACCAGAATATACAAGTAATAATCTATCATTAATAGAAATAATTATAGATATAGAAAATAAAATAAAGAATAATAAAAAGAAAATAAGAAAATAAACATATCTATCAGTAATGATAGGTATTTTATTTTCTTATAATAAATGATATACTAAGTATAGGAAGTGAAGTAATAATGGAATTAGTTAATTTAATGTATAGATATGTAAATAGATTTATAAATAGTAATGAATTAATAAAAGAATTAAAGAAGATAGATATAAGTAATTATCAAGATAAAGAAGTAATAAATAAATTAATTAAAGATATAGAAGAAGTAAGAGAGAAGACTCCTAACGAGATAGACAAAGTAGAAAAGAAAAGATTAGAAGAAATAGATATTTTATTAGATAAATTTAAAGAAGTAAATACTAGTGATAATGAACTAAAAGAATTTATAGAAAAACAATATAATAATTTACTTAAAGAAAAAGAAAAAATAAAAGATGGTGGTAAGTTATATACTAAAATAGTAAATTTATTAACTAATAACTCAGTAATAAATAAGTTTGCTAGCAAAATGAACGATAAAGAATTATTGACTTTTATAACTAGATATATATCAGTACCATTACCTCCTCCTATTAAACAAGAAGACTTTAATGACTTAGTAAAAGTAGGCATTAAAGAAGATAATAGAGAAGCCTTATGGAGATTAGCAGTCAATTATGATAAAAAGATGGACTTTACTTTAATTGAAGACTATTTCATTGATAAAAGAGATAGCTACTACTTAATAGAATTAATTAGTGCCACTGATAGCATTAATTTAGATAATATAGTTAGTAAAGTAGTAGCCACTAACGATAGAGAATTTATGATTGATTTAGCAAATAGATCATTAGAATTAAGTATATTTACTAAAGAAGATATAGACAAAATAAAAGAAAAGTATAATTTATAATATGGAGGTATAAAATGAAATTAGCAGCATTTACAGACATTCATGGTAATTTAGAAGCATTAAAAACTATTATAAATGATATAAAGTCTAAGAATGTAGATGAAATAATATGTTTAGGAGATACAATAGGATTAGGATCTGAATCTAAAGAATGTCTTGATCTAATAATAGAAAATAATATTAAAATGGTTTTAGGTAATCATGAATTATGTGCTTTATATGGCACTGATATTGATAGTAGTATAAATAGTAATGCACAAAAAGAACATTATAAATGGATAAGAGAATCTTTAACTACTAAAGAGATAGACTTTCTAAAAAAGTGTCCTCTTTATTATGAATGTAATATAAGTTATAATAATATAATAAAAAATAAAAAGATAATATTTAGTCATTATCTATTAGAAGATACTAGTAAATTATATCCTTTTGAAAAGAATAATCTAAAAAACGATGTTAATTTATGGATCAAATATAATAATGAAGATATAACATATATAATAGGACATTTACATAAATCATTTAATGAAAATGAAGTAGATGGTATAAGTGAAGATTATATAGAAACTATAGATAAACTAACTAACATTATCATTCTTGATAGTGGTGGTTGCACTATAGATAATAATAATTCTTATATGCTAATAGATATAAATAAGAGTTTAAAATTTAGTAAAATAAACCTAACATATGATTATAACAAATTTATAAATAAAGAATTAAAAAAAGAATTTCCTGATAAAGAAACAATATTAAAATTATTCTATGGTATTAATAAATAATTAATTAATATTATATAATATGAATGATAAACTAGATAAATTAGAAGATATAAAAGAAGAAAATTTAATATGGATAATATATATAATAATAATAATTCTAAGTTATTATGCCAATAGTAAAGAAAAGAAATATCTATTATATAATGACGAAGAAGCAAGAAGAGAATATCGAAGTTTACTTATAATAATATTTAGTATATTAGTAACAATATATTATCATTTTACTAAGAATAGTTATGAAGATATCTTAAAATTAAATAGTAGTGATACTAATAAAAAGATAATACTTACAAAAGCATCATTTATAGGAACATTACTAGTACTAATTAGTGGTATTATCTTTCTAATAATAGCCATATACGATAAGCAAATAGAAGTAGAACTAGCCTTTAGCTAAGACTTGCTTTTTTCTTAATATTTGATATAATAATATTATAGAAAGAGGTATAAAAATGCAAAGTAAATTAAAAGAATTATTAGATAAATATATAGCAGAATATGATGAACTGCGTGAAGAATATGAGAATTTAAAAACTAGGAAACAATTATTTAAAGAATTAATGAATTATTTTAACTCCGGTTTTGATTCTATTATAGATGGAAAAATAATTATTGATGTTTTATTAGATAGTATTTATCATGATGATATATATAAAAAAGAATTTTATAAATTACTATATAAATTAATAAACAGAACTTATGATGCTGAAAGTGAATTACAAAATTTTAGTGGTATTATAGATAAAGATTATTATACATTAAATCAAAGACTCCTAACTCTTGAAAGTAGGATGAATAGAATCAGAAAAACAGTAAGTTCTGCGAGAGTAGCTAGGATTGCAATAAGAGTCAAAAATCCAATTGAAGCTAATAAATATACTCTAAGGGACATAGAAAAAATCATTAATTATTATGAGTTATCGGGAGAAATAACCAGTAAAGAAGCCATTCTTTGTCTTAATGATTTAGAGTTTTATAATCGTAATTTAACATCAGAGACAATGCAAAATAAAAAAGAGGAAGAATTTGCTAAAGAACAATATAATAATGTTCCCAATATACTAAATGCCGGCTATGAGGTGATTGAAGAACCTGAAGTAATAATTCAAAGAAAAGAATTTCTAGATAAAATGGTTAATGAAGCTATTAATACCTTAAGGTATGCTAATAAAAAAGAAGATATTGTTCGTATATTAGAAAATTATGAAAGATATGATCTTGAAAATAATGAATATAATTATATTATTATCAAAGTATTAAATAACATAAGTAATGAATTAATTAGTTATTATAATCTACTATTAGAAAAAGATACTTATTCTTTTAGAAGAAATAGAAGAGAAATTATTGAAGATTATTATATGGAATTAAATAAATATTTAATAATAAGAGATTATTACGATAAATGTAATGAAGTTATAATAGATGAAGAAGATATTACCTTAACAGATGAAGAAGAAAAAAATTACAAGAAGAAAAAAGATTAATTTTTTCAACATCACTAGCTAATCCTACTAAAGCAAAAATAATAGGAGATATGGATAGTGTACCTTACGAATATTACGATACAGTATTAGAATTAATAAACAATTTTATAAGTGGTAAAAATGCAAGTGGTGAATTAAAACGTTTAAAAAGCAATAAGAAATTAGTAGGATTTATGGAACTAAAATATGATCAAGTAAGAATAGTATTTAAACATATTAAGAATAATATTTATAATGTAGTAGGAGTCTTTACAAAAAAAGCCAATAATGATATGACCATGTATCAAACAATGGCAAATAGAATGATACCTGATGTTACCACCGAAGAAAAATTAAATAAACAATTAGAATTAGGTGAAATCACTCTTAAACAACTTACTGATTTAGTTGAAGTAAAAAGGAGAAAAGGTACAAGATAATGGCATCTTCAGTAATACATATATGTATAGCAAACGAAATAAATAAAACTATTAACAGAGATAGTAAAAAATTATTAATAGGAACAATAGCTCCAGATATTTCTAAGTTACTAGGAGAAACTAAATTTTATAGTCATTTTTTAGATAATGTAAATAATGATATTCCAAATATAAATAAATTTTTAGAAAAATATGGTAATTATTTAAATGATGACTTTGTATTAGGCTATTATATACATTTATATACTGATTATCTATGGTTTAAATATTTCATACCTAATATAATTAAAGGCAATTATATAAAAGAATTAGATGGAACATTAGTAGAATATACTGAAAAAACATTTAAATATTATGTTTATAACGATTATTCAAACTTAAATAATCAGTTAATAGATAGATATAATTTTCCAATGAAAATATTTTATGAAGAAATACCATATATACCAAATATAATTAGTGAAATACCTATAGATAGGCTAAATCTAATTGTAGACAAAACAGGAATTTTAATAGAAGAATCCAAAAAAGGAAAAAAATATTTATTCAAAATAGATGATATTATTACTTTTATAGAAAGTTCTAAAAAAGCAATATTAAAGGAGTTAGATAGTATTTATGAAAAAAATTAAATTAATTATCCTAGTAGCATTCCTTCTTATCAGTGGGTGCACTAAAGAAAAAGTAGTAGAAGAACATAAAGAACCTATAGTAAAAGAAGAAGTAAAAGACACATATATTGATAATAATCCTATAAAATTAGGAATATTCTTAAGTAATAATAATTACTATAATAAAGAAGTAATCGAAGATACCTACTATACAAACCTTACAAATGGGGTAGATATAGGATCATTTGAAGTATTTCTAACTGATGACAAAACAATAAGTGGTACTAAATTTAAAGATACATGGCAAAAATATTACGATAAATATGAAGATATTAATAAATATAAAATAGGTTATAATATAGGATATACATTAAAAGATGGTACTTCAAATAATAGTACCTTCTTAGAACCAGATATATTTAGATATAGTAAATATTTCTATATATACTTCTATGACGATGTCAATGCTCCAAATGGCTTCTATAGTCATTTAGAAAATGTAAATGATAATACACTTATGACTTCAGTTAAATTATACGCCGTAGACGAAATAGATGAAGTAGAGAGTATTACCTTAACAGCCTTTACTTATGATAAAGACGACTTTGATAAAGAAAATAATTACCGAGGTAATTCAAAATATACAATTAATATAAAAAGGAAATAGACTAACCATCTATTTCCTTTAATAAATTCTTAGCAAAATGAGCAGATACCAATTCAAGTTCTTTATCATCAAGTTCAACATAGTATTCTTCACCATCTTCGATAATAGTTTTTCTAAAACATATTTTAGAATTATCTTTTAAGTCAGAGAATAAAGTATATTCAATATTATTTATAACTTCTTCTTTAACAATAGCATATTCATTACCATCATCTAAAACTATAGTATACATATTATCTTCCTCCTTTAGTATTATCAAGATTTCTATTTTCTACTTCATTAACAATTCTTTTTAAAGAACTATCATCACCATTTTTAGCTTTTTCAACAGCAGTAGTAATAGCCTCACAAGCTAAATTTATTCTCTCTTGACCACTATTAACTCCTAGAACAGCATTAATGCTTCCACCGCCTTCAAATATTTGAGGTAATGTATAACTACCACCTTTACAATCAACCATGACACTATTAGTAAATCTAGTAGCTTCCTTTTTATCTTTTTCATAAAAAGCAGTAGTACTTTTATCTTTGTCAACATCTTTAATGTTTTCAGCATCATTAATTGCTCTTTCATATAATTCAAGAGTAGCTAATCCTTCAGGATTACTTTGTATAGTCATATCAAGACCAGAGTAATCATTTCCTTCATACAAATAAAAGTCATCACCTTCAAAGTATCCATATCCAGCATCTACTAATTCTTCTTGAGCATATGGAATAGCATATTGATAACTATGATATGGTGCTATTTGACTTTCAACAGCAGGCTTTACTACTCCTAAACCAATAGATACAGCAGCAGCAACCACTACTAAAGAAACTGAAACATTTTTAAATACACGATTCTTTTTAGCTACTTTAGCTCTTTTTTTAGAACGTTCCTCTCTTTTTGCATATAATTCTTCTTCTCTTCTTCTTCTATCTGAATTATCATTTACTGCCTCTATTATTTTATCTGTATCAATATCATATTGAGATCTATTCTCCATATTTATACCTCCTAAAATAAATATATATTATTTTTAATCTAAAGTCAATAAAACTTGACATTATTTACACTATCACATTTTTAATCTTGAATGTAAAAATTCTACAAAAAAGTTGCAAAACAGTAGTACATATGCTATAATAAGTCAGTACTTAGGGGGAATTGATACTATGAATTATGGTGTAGAATTAACATTACTTTCTGAAGAAGATGTTTTTGGTAAAAATTCTTTAGAAGTATTAAAAAAATATGGAAGGATAGCAGAAATTACTGATTTATGTATTTTAACAGGTTGTATACCAATCTGTGACACTATTTATAATAGAAGAAATGATGGCACTACAATTGATAAACTTAAAGGTTATTGGCTTAGCTCTGCTTATAATGTTGGAAAAATTTATGTAGTAGAATTTTCTGGTTGTGCCGGTTACAAAGATATGACATCTTTAAATAAGGGAGTTAGACCAATATTAAAATCTTCTGTAATCTTTTCTCAAGTGTCTTCAAGTAGGATAGATGGATACAATGGGACTGAAGAGGTAGAGTATGGTGAATATCCTCAGCGTGTCGCTGACTCAAAAATGCAAGATATATTAATGGAAACATATAATATAAACCAACTAAAAAAAACAGGAAGAAGTTACACATTTGATTCATTACAAGACTCTATTGAAGTTACTGAGTTTAAACCTACAATCCATGAAGAATATGAATATCAAGGAAAGAAATATATTCTCGTAAAATCTGCTTATTTAATATATGATGAAAATAAGAATATTAAATTTTCAAATGGTGTTAAATATAAAAATAATAGTTTCTTTTGGGTAGAGGTATTACCTGTTAAATGGCTAATCGATGATAGAACAAAAACATTAATTTCAAAAAACTCATTACTTTCTGGAATAAGATTTCTTGATCCTAACATTCCTTACAAAGGAAATTTCAATAAAACAGAAATGTATATGTTTTTAAGTAAATATATGGTAAAAGATTTATTTCAAAGTGAAACTTTAATGCAAACAAAAAATATTTTTTCTAAAGAAAGAAAAAATCCATATAATTTAGATTTTACTAAAGTAAGTGAAGAAGATATTATTAAAGGTGCAATAGAAAGTGGAGTAGCAGTATTCTTACATGGACCATCTAGTGAAGGAAAATCTGCGAGAGTAAAACAAATAGATCCTACTTGTGAAATAATATATTTGAGAAATGCTTCGCCAGAAAGTTTAAATGGCAAGAGTGTATATAATCAAAGTACCGGTGAAATGATCGATATTAAGCCTTCTTGGCTTAGAAAAGTTGAAGAAAAATGTAAGAGTGAACCAAATAAATTACATGTAGTATTCTTTGACGAAATAACTAATGCTTTACCTAGTATTCAAGGTATAGCCTTTAATATAGTTTTAGATAGGGAGATAAATGGAATATGGAAACTTCCAGATAATGCTAGAATAGTAGCAGCAGGCAACGACATGAAAGATAGTTTAGCCGCTAATCAATTAGCAGAACCTTTATTCAATAGATTTGCGCATGTATATATTAAAACGACTACTGAATCTTGGTTAAAATGGGCGAGTGAAAATAATATTCACCCTGCAATCTATTCTTATATTGCTTATAGAAATGGTGAAACACTCCGAAGTGAATATGATGGTGAAAAACCTAATGCCGATCCAAGAAAATGGGAGATGGCATCAAAAATACTTTATAAAACAGAAAACCCAGAAATGTTAAGAGCCTTAGTTGGTGAAGATATAACAAAAGAGTTTGTTGAGTTTTGTAACCAACAAGTAATAACACTAGAAGATGTAATTAATGATAATTATACTGAGCAAGATATACAATTATTAAATACTGCTGAAAGGTATGCTACAACTATGGGCTTATTACAAGTTGATATTAATAATCTAGATAAAGTAAGATCTTTTTTATCAGAACTAGGTAATGAATTTTGTTCTATCTTTGATTTAAAATGGTGCCATGGCGATGAAGAAAGACTAGAATTAATTGCCGAAACAAAATTAACTAAAACAAAGATTAAGGTGAAATAATGAATAACAAGAAAGAATTATTTTTATCATATATTAAAGCAAATGTTATTCCAGTACTAGCAAGTTTTATATCTAGTGAAGATTTAGAAGACTCTATTATTTTACCAGCAGATATTAATGTTAAAGAATTAAATGGTCATTATGATGGAATAGATTTTGTACCTCCCAAATGGTTTAGCAAAATATTAAATATAAGTAATAGTAGGATATTAGTAATTGATAAAATTGATAGTATTTCTAAAGAAGAACAAACAAAGTTTATAGAATTATTAAAATATAGAAAAATATCTACATTTGAATTGCCTAAAAATGTTATAATAGTTGTTACTGCTAACGATATAAATAAAAATACAATAAATGAGGAAATATTCTCATTAGTAGCACAAATCTGAGGTGTAAGTTATGAAAAGTGATATCGAAGTGTTAAAAAGAAAAATGCTTGTTAAATATCCTTTCTTTGGCAGTGTAGTAACGAATGTAGATTATAAAGAAAGCAAAGATATAATAGCGGCTGCTACAGATGGTAAAATAATATATTATAATCCTGACTTTTTAAATGAGTTAAATATATCAGAACAAATTTTTATCTTCGCTCATGAAGTATGTCATATTGCTTTTAATCATATATTAAGAAGTGAAAATAAGGATAACGATTTATGGAATATTGCTACTGATGCTGTTATTAATCAATTTTTAAAACGAGATGGTTTAACGATGGTACAAGGTGGGGTTGATATAAAAGAGGCTATTAATTATGATGTTGAAACATTATATGAAAAATTATTACAAAATAAACAATCTCTAGAATCAGATAAATCAAAACAAGATGTAGGGCATGATTCACATGAATTATGGGAGCAGGCAGTAAAAAAACATAAAGAAGAAAATGTTAAAGAAAAGAAAGATAAAACAGGACTTGAAAAGAAACAAAAAGAATTAGAAAAAACTGGTGAAAAAGATGCTTTTAAAAAGAATCTCGAAGAAAAGAAAAAGCAACTAGAAGGATTAAAAGAAGAAATCTTAAAACAGTCATTGCAGGCAGGTACATTAGCTAATGGTGATGTTAGAAGTATTAGTGATATTGGTACTAGTAAACCAATAATTGATTGGCGCTATGCTTTAAGAGAAGCAATTAAGTATGATGTAGATTGGTCATATAAAAATGCTATAATAGAAGATGACATAATAAAGGCTAATTTAGAAGAACAACCTATACCCGAGACAGAGATTGTTTTGGACACAAGTGATTCGATAAATAATAAATTACTTAGAGGTTTTTTAAGAGAATGTAAAAATATACTAAAACAATCTAGATTAAAAGTAGGCTGTTTTGATACCAAATTTTATGGTTTTCATGAAATTAAAACACTAAGTGATATTGATAATATGATCCTTGAAGGTGGTGGTGGAACTAACTTCGAGGTAGCAGTTAATGCTTTTACAAGAAGAGTAGAAAATAAAATAATATTTACTGATGGTTATGCTTCAATGCCTAATACATCTATTGATGTTATTTGGATAGTATTTGGAAATAAAAAAAAAAATCCAAAGAGTGGTAAAGTAATTTATATTGATAATGATACACTTAATAAAATGTGTAGTTATGAAGTTAAGATTAAGAAAAGAACAAGATAAACAAACCTTGTTCTTTTACTATTCTCTTACATAGATATTAATATAGATAGAGATAATTATCTATATACATATAATGTTATTATTCTCTTAAAGACTACTAAAATAGGCTTTAAGAGACTTCTTAAGACAATAAGGCTTAAGAAGAAATAAAAAAGTAACAGATTACTCCATTACTTTAATATTAATTTATTATCTTGAAAATCTATAGTGATAGTACTACCAAATTTAACTTTATCATTAATGATAGCATTAGCAATTAAAGTTTCAACATTTCTTTGAACAAATCTTTTAATAGGTCTTGCACCATATTTCTCATCATATGCTGAATCAATAATATATCTTCTAGCAGACTCTGTTACTACTAAATGTAAATTCTTATCTTTAAGTCTATTTTCAGTATCACTAATAATTTTATCCAGAATATCATTAACTACTTCTTTAGATAAAGAATTAAAGACTATAATTTCATCAATACGATTTATAAACTCAGGTTTAAAAGTACTCTTAAGTTCATTCATAACTAATTCATTACTATTAGAAGTGTTTTCTAGAATATATTCACTACCTAAGTTAGAAGTCATAATAATGATAGTATTTTTAAAGTCTACAGTTCTACCTTGACCATCAGTAATTCTACCATCATCTAGTATTTGAAGTAAAACATTAAATATATCCTTATGAGCCTTTTCTATTTCATCAAACAAGATAATAGAGTAGGGATTTCTTCTTACAGCTTCAGTAAGTTGTCCACCCTCATCATATCCAACATATCCTGGAGGAGCTCCAATTAATCTAGCTACAGAATGGCTTTCCATATATTCAGACATATCAATTCTAATCATATGTCTTTCATCATCAAATAACTCATAAGCAAGAGTTCTAGCCACTTCTGTTTTACCTACACCAGTAGGACCTAAGAAGATAAACGAACCAATAGGTCTATTAGGATCTTTAATTCCTGCTCTTGCACGAATAATAGCCTCAGATACTAAATGAATAGCATTATCTTGTCCTTTAACTCTTTTCTTCATATTTTCTTCTAAGTGAAGTAATTTTTCTCTTTCACCACCAACTAATTTAGATATTGGAATATTAGTCCATTTAGATATAATAGCCGCTACTGATTCCTCATCAACAGTATCAGATAATATCTCTGATTTATTAATTTTTTCTAGTTCGGCAAGTTCTTTCTCTAATCTAGGAATAGTACCATGTCTAAGTTTAGCAGCAGCCTCTAAGTCATAATTATTTTCAGCCTTCTCTAAAGCAAAGTTAGCAGAATCAATTTCTTCCTTCTTTTTACTAATCTTAGTATTAACAGACTTTTCTTCTTCCCATCTATTTTTTAAATCCTTTTCTTTTTCTTTAAGACTAAATAACTCCTTATCAATATTCTCAATTCTATTCTTAGAAATATCATCTTTCTCTTTCTTTAGAGCCTCTTTTTCAATTTCTAGTCTCATAATATTTCTTTCTAAGTTATCTAGTTCAGTAGGAACAGATTCCATTTGTACCTTAATAGTAGCAGCAGCTTCATCAATTAAGTCAATAGCTTTATCAGGTAAGAATCTATCGGTAATATATCTATCAGATAATGTAGCAGCCGCTACCAAAGCTTTATCTTTGATATTTACACCATGGAATACTTCAAATTTAGGCTTTAATCCCCTAAGAATAGTAATAGTATCTAAAACAGTAGGTTCTTTTACTAATACTTTTTGAAATCTTCTTTCTAGAGCAGCATCTTTTTCAATATATTTACGATACTCATTTAAAGTAGTAGCACCAATACAATGAACTTCACCACGAGCTAGCATAGGTTTTAACATATTACCAGCATCCATAGCCCCTTCTAGAGCACCAGCTCCTACTATCATATGTATCTCATCAATAAACATAATGATTTCCCCATCAGAATCTTTTACTTCTTTTAGAACAGCTTTTAATCTTTCTTCAAATTCACCACGATATTTAGCTCCTGCTACTAAGGCACCCATATCTAATTCCCAAATACTTTTATTTTTCAAACTATTAGGAACATCCCCTTTAATTATTCTAGTAGCTAGTCCTTCCACAATAGCAGTTTTACCAACACCAGGTTCACCAATTAATACAGGATTATTCTTAGTTTTTCTAGATAATATTCTAGTTATACTTCTTATTTCATCATCACGGCCAATAACAGGATCTATTTTTCCATCTTTAGCGGCCTTAGTAATATCACGACCATATTTTTCTAATGGTTTTTGTAGATTTTCTTCATATGGATTATTCACATTCATATTTATCATCCTCCTTTTTATACATCTATATTATACCACTATTTTAGCAATTGTCAATAGAGATTGCTAAAATAAATTTATTTCTTTTTTAATGTCTTAAGTAAGCTTTAGTTTTCCGAGGTATTTTTATGCCTAAAGTCATAAAAATAATACCTCTGGATATAAAAAAGGAAAAATTTGGAGTATTATTATAATTTATTATAGTAATTCAGGTATTTTTAGACATAAAATTGCAAAAAAATTAAATAGTGAATAAAAAATATATACTTTTTTTTTATTTTTTGTTATAATTAAATTGTATCATTTTAAGGAGAGTCGATATCGTGAAGAAAATATATACTGCTATTGACATTGGATCTGATACAATTAAATTCGTAGTAGGAGAATACTTTAAAAATAAATTAAATATTCTAGCCACTTATGAACAAAAAGCAAAAGGAATAAGAAAAGGTTTAATTGTTGATCCCAATTTAGCTATTAACTCTATTAAAGATGGAATTAAAGAAATAAATAATAATTTAGGAATTGATATAAAAAAAGTAATAGTAGGAGTACCTAGTTATAATGCTAAGTTTATGATTGTTACTAGTGAAATAGAAATAACTGGCGATGCTATAACAACAGATGATGTAAATAATCTTATAAAAGCTTCAGTATATTCTAAAGTAGAACAAGACTATGAACTTATAACCGTATTACCATTAACTTTCTTAATAGATGGAGAAAAAGAAACTAAGGTTGTAGGTAAAGCTGGTAATAAACTAGAAATAAAAGGAATTATGATTTCTGCTCCAAAGAAGAATGTCTATTCAGTCCTATCAGTTATGGAAGGAGCTGGATTAGAAGTAGTAGATATTACAGTATCAGCTTTAGGAGATTATTATGAAGTAAGAAACGATAATTTAGATAAAAACATAGGAGCTATTATTAATTTAGGACATGAAACCACTAATGTGTCAGTATTCAGTAGAGGTAAACTTATGAATACCGAAACAATTCAATTAGGAGGAATTAATGTTGATAAAGACTTAGCCTATATGTTTAATATAAATGTATTTGATGCAAGAGAAATAAAAGAAAAATTTGCATCTAGTCATAAAAGATTCATAGCATTAAATGATGTATATGAGGTTAAAAATACTGCTGGTGAAGTAATTAAATTAAATCAAATAGAAGTAACTGAGATAGTTATGGATAGATTAGCAGAATTACTTAGATTAGCCCAGAAACAAATATTACTATTGACAAAACAAAATATTTCTTATATAGTAATAACTGGAGGATTAACCGAAATAAGGGCATTTAAAAATTTAGTCTATGAAATTTTAGGAAAAGATGTTATAATATATACAGAAGATACTCTTGGAGCAAGAAATAATAAATATACAACTTCAATTGGAATGATAAAATACTTTATAGATAAGATGGAAGTTAGAGGAAAAGAGTATTCGATGATAGATGAGCAAGATGAAGAGTTACTAATAAATCCAAATAATAAGAATTCAAAGGGGAAAGCTGGTATTACCAAAATATTTGGAAACTTTATTGGAACTAAGGAGGATTAAAAATGAATAATATGTTTGGTTTAGAAATGGATCAGTTAGCAAAAATAAAAGTAATTGGAGTAGGTGGGGGCGGTTGTAATGCTGTAAACAGAATGATAGAATCAGGTCTTAAAGGCGTTGAGTTTATAGTAGCTAATACTGACCTTCAAGTTTTAAATAATTCTCTAGCTCCAATCAAACTACAAATAGGTAGAGAATTAACAGATGGCTTAGGAGCAGGAGCAAATCCAGAAATAGGTAGAGAAGCTGCTCTTGAATCAAAAGGAGAAATAGAAGAAGCAATAAAAGGTGCTGATATGGTCTTCATTACATGTGGTATGGGTGGAGGAACAGGTACTGGTGCTGCTCCAGTAATAGCTGAAATAAGTCAAGATTTAGGAGCATTAACCGTAGGTATTGTTACCAAACCATTTAGTTTCGAAGGTAAAAAGAGAATGAATCAAGCTGTATCAGGACTTGATGAATTAAAGAAACATGTCGATACTTTAATCGTAATACCTAATGATAGATTAAGAGAATTAATAGATAAGAGTACACCAATGCTTGAAGCATTTAGAGAAGTAGATAACGTACTACATAGAGGAGTACAATCAATATCTGACTTAATTGCAGTATCAGGTTTAGTTAACCTTGACTTTGCTGATGTAAAAGCAATTATGAAAGATAGAGGTAATGCATTAATAGGTATAGGTGTAGGTTCTGGAGAAAACAGAGCAACAGATGCTGCTAAACAAGCTGTATCTTCACCACTACTTGAAACATCAATAAATGGTGCAACAGATGCTATAATAAATGTAACTGGTGGTGCTTCACTTACATTATTTGAAGTAGAAGAAGCTGCTGAAGTAATTAGAACCGCTGCTAATACAGATATTAACACAATATTTGGAGCAGTAATTAATGAAAACCTAAATGATGAAGTAATCGTTACAGTAATAGCAACTGGCTTTGAAAATCAAAGTGAACCACTATACCATAGTTTCAATTCAACTAGAAGAGAAGATATTTTTAGAGAAGGAACTAGTGATATAGATATCGATAACGATTTAGATATTCCACCATTCTTAAGAGATAGAGATAATTATTAAAGAAGATACTAGGTTATCTTCTTTTACTTTACATTTAAATTAACATATAGTAAACTTAGTAGACATTTTATAAATATATTGATATAATTATACTAGGAGTTGTAAGATATGAATGAATTAGAAACAATTGAAGGTATTGGACCTAAAACAAAAGAATTACTTAATAAAATAAAAATATATACAGTAGAAGATTTATTAAATTACTATCCATATCGTTATGATATAATAAAAAGAAGTGATTTAAGTAATCTATCTGATGGAGATAAAATAATAATAGATGGTATAGTTGAAGGACAACCTACTACTATATATATAAATAAAAGTCTAAAAAAAATGATTTTTAGAATTAGTACCAAAACAATGATACTTAATATAACACTATATAATAGAACTCATCTATATTCAGATCTAAAATCAGGTAAAGAAGTAACAATTATAGGTAAATATAATAAACTAAAGAATACAGTAATAGTATCAGATATAAGATTCGGTTTATTACCACCATCTGCTAAAATAGAACCTATTTATTATACTACAGAAGGATTAACAGTAAAACAAATAAGTAAATTTGAATCTATAGCTTTAGAGAATGATTATGATGTAATAGACTTAGTACCTAGATATATAGAAGAAAAATATAATTTAATGAATAAGAAATCCGCTATTAAGAATATTCATGTACCAGAAGATATCTTATTACTAAAAAAAGCAAGACAAAGAATTAAGTATGAAGAATTATTTATGTATGTACTTAAAATTAATTATTTAAAGAATAAAATCAATAATGATAATTTAGCAATAGAAAGAAATATAGATAAAGATAAATTAGATAAATTTATTAAAAGTTTACCATTTGAACTAACTTTAGATCAAGATAAAGCAGTTAATGATATAATTAATGATTTATCTATAAAAAAGAGAATGAATAGATTACTACAAGGAGATGTAGGTTCAGGTAAAACAGTAATTGCTTTAATAGCAGTATATGCTAACTATTTATCTAAGTATCAATCAGCCCTAATGGCTCCTACTGAGATACTAGCAGTACAACATTACGAAGAAGCAAAGAAAATATTTAGTAAATATAAACTTAATATAGCACTATTAACTTCAAGTACCAGTAATAAAGACAAAAAGACTATCTATGAAGAATTAGAAAATGGTAAGATAGATTTAATTATTGGTACACAAGCACTAATCCAAGAGAATGTAAAATATAAAAAGTTAGGCCTAGTAATAACAGATGAACAACATCGTTTTGGCGTTAACCAAAGGGATACCTTTAAAGGTAAAGGAATAAGTCCTGATGTCCTTTCAATGAGTGCAACACCAATACCAAGAACATATGCCTTAACAATCTATGGCGACACCGATGTATCTTCAATTAAGAGTAAACCTAAAGGTAGAAAAGAAATCATTACAGTATTTAAAAAAGAAAAAGATATTACTGATGTTCTAGAAATGATGAAAAAAGAACTAGAACTTAACCATCAAATATATGTAGTAGCCCCAATGATTGATACCGAAAGTGATAGTGAAAAAGAAAGCGTATATGATTTAGAAGAAAAAATGAATAAAGCTTTTGGTAAGATTAGTAAGATAGGTATCATTCATGGTAAATTAGATCCTAAAGATAAAGATAAAGTAATGAAAGACTTTGAAAAAAATAAAATTAATATCCTAATATCTACTACTGTTATTGAAGTAGGAGTCAATGTTCCAAATGCTTCAATGATCGTAATCTTTAATGCTAATATGTTTGGTTTATCTACTTTACATCAATTAAGAGGAAGAGTAGGTAGAGGAGATACACAAAGCTATTGTGTACTAGTAGCTAAAGAATCAGAAGAAAGACTTAGATTCTTAGAAAACACTAGTGATGGCTTTGAAATTAGTGAATATGATTTCCAAACAAGAGGCGAAGGCGATCTATTCGGTACAAGACAAAGTGGAGAATTAGGCCTTAAAATGGCTAATATTAAGAGAGACTTCAAGATGCTACTTAAAGCAAAAGAAGATGCTGACGAATTTATAAATATGCTTTTAACATTTGAAACCAATCCAGAGTTTGGACCAATACTAGAAGAACTTAAAAAGGTTGACACTCTAGACTAGTTTACATATTTTATAAAAAAAGTGTAAACCAAATAAAAAACTATTGTATTTTATAAAAAAATATATTATGATTAATATGTCATAGAGATATGACCACACTCTACGAAGTAAAATGTAGGTGTGATAACCAAAACCCCCTGAAGGAGCCCTAAACCGGGCTCCGCTTTTAGTTAAGGAAAAAAATATGAAAAATAAATTTAATTTAACAAGAGAATAAAATGTATTTGTAGCCAAAAGAAATATCGTAGATTATATTTGGAAGAGTGCTAACCTTGAAGGAAATTAATAAAATGATTGATAATGGCTGTGGTATTATAACTATCGCTCAAAAAAATCAGCCTATATTCTTTGAGAAACTTATTAAATATTATGAAACTAATGATAATAAAGATTTAAAAGAATGGCTTTATAAAACAAGTATAGATGGAATAAATTTATAGAACATTATATAGAAAGATTATATAATGTTTTTTATTTTCTAAAATATTTACTTTTATATAAGCAAATGATATAATTATTATAGTTTATTTTTGAGGTGATTTATATATGGAAAGATATAAAGAAATAGAAAGAAGTATTATAAAAAAATATCGTAAAGAGATATGGAGTAAATTTATAAAGGCAGTTAAAGAATATGAACTAATAAAAGAAAATGATAAAGTAATGGTATGTATATCAGGAGGTAAAGATTCCTTTTTACTTGCTAAATGTATACAAGAATTAGAAAGACATGGTAAAGTACCATTTACTGCTGAATATGTTGTAATGAATCCTGGATATAGTAAAAAACATAGAGATAATATATTAGAGAATGCTAAGATATTAAATGTACCAATAAGAGTATTTGAAAGTGATATCTTTGAAGTAGTAGATAAAATTAGTTATGATAGTCCCTGCTATATGTGTGCTAAGATGAGAAGAGGATATTTATATAGTAAAGCTAAAGAGTTAGGTTGTAATAAAATAGCTTTAGGACATCATTTTAATGATGTTATTGAAACAACACTATTATCAATGTTTTATGGCTCTGAAGTAAAAACAATGATGCCTAAACTACATAGTGATAACTTTCCTGGTATTGAGTTAATTAGACCATTATATATGGTTGAAGAAGCATCAATAATATCATGGAAGAATAGTAATAATTTAACTTTTATAAATTGTGCTTGCAAATTTACTGAAAGAAATTATAATACTAATGATGGTACTAGTAAGAGAAAAGAAATAAAAGAATTAATTAAAGAATTAAAAAAGAATAATCCTAGTATTGATCGTAATATCTTTACTAGTATGAATAATGTTAATTTAAATTGTATTCTAGGCACTAAGACTAACGGTGTATATAAAAGCTTTCTAGAAGATTATGATAAGGAAATAGAACATGAAAAAGAATGAAGAAAAAACTAATGTAATTAGAATATTAGAACAAAATAAAATAAATTTTAAAGTATATAACTATATTAATAGTACTGCGATTAGTGGCACTGAAGTAGCAGACTATCTAGGTGAAGATTATAATATAGTATTTAAAACATTAGTAACCATTGGTAAATCAGGTAATCATTATGTATTCTTAGTACCAGTAAATAAAGAATTAGACTTAAAAAAAGCCGCCGTAGTAGTAAAAGAAAAGAGTATCGAGATGATTAAATCTAAAGATTTACTTCCACTTACCGGATATATTCATGGAGGATGTTCACCAGTAGGTATGAAGAAATATTTTCCAACTGTTATTGATAAAAGTGCAAAAAATCAAGAAAGAATAATCTTTAGTGGAGGTAAAATCGGTTATCAAATAGATACTACACTAGAAGAATTAGCTAAAGTAATAAATTATACATTAGAAGATATAACTAAAGATAAGATTTAATAGTAGTCTTATCTTTTCTATTGTATAGATAATAATTTTATTGTATAATTATCTTAGATAGTAAGGAAGTGGTACTATGAATAAAATAGATAACAATACTATTTTAGATAAGTATAAAGAAATATCAAAATTAAATATAGAAGAAGTATATACTAAATATAATACTAGTAGTAGTGGTTTATCTAATAGTGAAGTAAATAAAAGAATAAAAGAGTATGGTAAAAATATAGTTATAAAAGAAAAAAATAGAAGTATCTTATATTTCATAATTAATGCTTTTAAAGATGAATTTATATTAATATTATTATTTCTAGCTATAATAAACTTTTGTCTAGGAGATAAATTAGGATCATTAGTAATCATTTTAATTGCTATTGTTAGTGCTTTAATTAGAGTATGTGAAGATTATTCAGTATATAAATTTAATAAGAAATTAAAAAGTAAAATAGTTAGCACATGCTCAGTAATTAGAAACAATAAAGAAGTAACTATTAAAACAGAAGAAGTCTGTGTAGGAGATATTTTAGTATTAAATGCTGGTAGTATTGTAGCAGCAGATTCTATAATAGTAGATAGTAAAGATTTATTTGTTAACGAATCAGTATTTACTGGAGAATCTATACCAGTAGAAAAAAAGATAACAAATAATAAAAATATAGATAGTATTTTTGATATAGAAAACATTATCTATATGGGTAGTTCTATAATTAGTGGTAAAGCATTAGCGGTCGCTACTAATACAGGAATAAATACTTATCTAGGTTATATGGGTAAAGATTTAACCAAACAAAAAGAATTAACTAATTTTGATAAAGGAATGAAGAACATTACTAATATGTTAATTAAATATATGATATTTATTTGTTTAGTTGTCTTAGTAATAGATGGTATAATAAAAAATAATTTTAATGAAGCCATTTTATTTGCTCTTTCAGTAGCAGTAGGTATTACTCCTAGTATGTTACCAATGATTGTAAATGTAAATTTAACTAAAGGCAGTAAGAATCTAGCTAAGAAAAAAGTATTAGTAAAGAGAATAGAAGCAATACAGAATTTAGGAGCAATGGATATCCTATGTACTGATAAGACTGGTACTTTAACAGAAAACAAAATAGTATTACAAAAGTATATTGATGTTCTAGGTAATGAAAATTTAAATGTTTTAGAATATGCTTATTTAAATAGCTATTATAGTACTGGTATGAAGAATATTGTTGATAGAGCAATACTTATATATGGTAGTAAACATAATTTAGATAATATATTACCTAAGTATAATAAAATAGATGAAATACCTTTTGACTATAATAGAAAAATTATGAGTATCCTAGTAAAGAATAACAATGAATATCGAATGATTACCAAAGGAGCTATGGAAGAGATATTAAAAAGATGTAGCAAAGTACAAATAAATGGAAAAAATAAAGAATTAACTAAAGAACTTACTAATAAAGTAATATCTAAAGCTAAAGAGATGGCTGAAGAAGGTATGCAAGTAATAGCACTAGCTTCAAAAAAAGAAAGTAATAAAGTTTTAGTATTAAATGAAAAAGAAGAAAATAATATGACCTTTATTGGTTTTGTAGCTTTCTTAGATTCTCCTAAAAAAGATGTTAAAAATGTTATAGAAAAGCTAAATAAATATAATGTTAAAGTAAAAATATTAACTGGAGATAATCCTTATTCTACCAAGAGTGTATGCCTACTAGCGGGTATAAATAGTGAAAAAATATATCTAGGTAGTGATATTGATAAATTAAGTGACAAATCCTTATCTAAAGTAGTAGAAAAAGTAGATGTTTTTGCAAGATTAAATCCTATTCAGAAAGAAAGAATTGTTCGAATATTAAGAGAAAATAACCATGTAGTAGGTTATATGGGTGATGGTATCAATGATGCTCCATCTTTAAAAGAAAGCGATATTGGACTATCAGTTAATGGTGCTACGGATATTGCTAAAGAATCTAGTGATATGATTCTTTTAGAAAAAAGTTTAAAAGTAATATGTGATGGAGTAATTGAAGGAAGAAAAGTATATGGTAATATAATTAAATATATGAAAATGGCTTTAAGCGCAGACTTTGGAGATGTTTTTAGTATTATGATAGCTAGTATCTTTTTACCATTCTTACCACTATTACCAATTCAAATGTTATTTCAAGATTTTATTTATGATTTCTCCCAGATAGGTATACCATATGATAATGTAGATGATGAATTTATTAAATCTCCTAAAAAATGGAATACTAATGGTATATCTAAATATATGATAGTTATGGGTATTACTAGTTCTATTATTGATGTAATTGCTTTTATAATCTTTTGGTATGTATTAGGATATAATAGTATAGAAAAAGCTAGTTATTTTCAAACAGCTTGGTTTATTACATCTCTAATCACAGAATTAATGATTATTTATAATGTTAGAACTTCTAAACATATTTATGAAAAATCAAATATATCTCCTGTACTAGTAGGTTTAACAATCTTTTCTGGTATCTTAACCATTATCACACCACTAGTAATGCATAAAATTACTAACTTTCATTTTGAAATATTACCATTTAACTTCTATATATATTTAATATTATTATTAGTATTATATTTTACTATTGTATCTATAGTTAAAAGAATATATATTAAGAAAAATCATGAATGGTTATAGCTTCTATTATATAATAGAAGTTTTTTCATATACTTAAATAGGTGATAATATGAATAATACTTTCTATGCTTTTTTACTTACCGTATTAGCGGGCTTATCTACAATGCTTGGTACTATCTTTATCTTTATTAAAAAGAAAGATACTAATAAAATAGTTTTATCTTCTTTATCTTTTGCCGCAGGAGTAATGATTTGTGTATCAATAACAGATCTAATACCCGAATCTATTAATTTATTAAGAGATAATATAAATAATATCAGTACTATTATTATATCCTTTTTAGGAATTCTCCTTGGTATTATAATATCTATGTTAATAGATTACTACTTACCAGATAAACCATCCATTAGTAGTGATAAAAAGCTATATAAAGTAGGATTTATATCAATGATAGCAATTATTTTACATAATATACCTGAAGGTATAGCAACATTTGTAGCAACAAATAGTGATATTACTCTAGGTATATCACTTGCTATAGCGATAGCTATGCATAATATACCTGAAGGAATAAGTATCTCAGTACCAATATATTATAGTACAAATAATAAAAAGAAAGCCCTTTTATATACAGGAGTATCAGCTTTATCTGAACCATTTGGAGCTTTCCTTGCTTATATCTTTTTAAAAAATATTATGAATGATTTAATACTAGGTATACTATTTTCCCTAATAGCGGGCATTATGCTTCAGATATCCTTCTGTGAACTACTGCCAACCGCCAGAAGATATAATAACACTAAATATTTAATAATCTTCTTCTTAATAGGAGTTCTCTTTATGTTAATGAAGTTTATTTTATAAATTTATAAAAAGGTAATGACAAGTTATCTTTTTTTTGATATAATTTTATATAGAGTAGGAGGATAACATGAAAGAAACCTTAATATGTAGTTTAGAAAAACATAATATATATTATTTAAGTGATGCTAATGTTAGCTTTTATATTTTAGTTCCTTATAAAGAATATGATAATACCAATATATCAATTAGATTAAAAAGTAATTATGATAGTTATGATTTAACAAAAAATTCATTAGAAGTAGTTACTAATGAACTTATTAATTATTATAAGAATTTAGATAACTATAACATAACATTAATATTACCAGTATTTTATAATAATATTTTAGATAGAATTAGAGTAGTAGAAGATTTAGAAATGTATCAGATAGTAGATAGATATTTAGGAGTTATTTTTAATAATGCTTATATGTTTTTAACTAAGAATAATGTAAAAGTAAATAATAGTATCTATGTTATTAATAATGATTCATTTAAGAAATTCACTAATTGGTTTGTATCTAGATATAACAATAGAATTGAATATAAAACAATCCTAGATTTAGTAAAAGATAATGGTTCATATAGTAATTATAATGTTATAGAAACTCCTAATATGAATTTTGTAGTAGGTAAGAATACAGAACCTACAATTGAAAAAACAGTAGAAATGGAATTAGAAACATTTGATAACTTAGCTAAAAAGACTATTGAAGAAAAGAAAAAAGAACCACATAAGAGAGAAGAAACACTAGTAGGTTCTAGTGGCTTTGTTTCCTATATCTTACTAGGAGCTATATCTTTTATAGTATTTATTGGACTATTATATCTATTTGTTAAATAAATTATTATTTTTATGACCTTAGGCATAAAAATACCTCGGAAAACTTAAGTTTACTTAAAGTTGAAGTGGCAATAAAAAAAGTACTTATTATCTAAGTACAAATGATAATACAGTAGTTAAAGAGAAAGCTACTGCTAAGAAAAGCATAATGTAAGCAAATATTCTATTACTTAGATTTTGCTTCTTTTTCTTTTTACTCATAATCTTATACACCTCCATATAATTGTATCAAATATTAGTCATATTTTCAATATCTATTAATATAATTTAATGGTGATAATATGAATAAAAAATTAAATAGAGGACTAGCTATAATTATACCAGATAAAAAAGTAAATACTTTTATAATGTTTATAATAATATTAGGAATAATATCAGGATCATTATTTCTAGTAGTATTAAAAGATACCGATCACAACCTAGTAATAGAAAAGATTAATACATTCTTCACTAATATAAATACCAATAACATAAATAATATAGAAGCTTTTAAGAATGCTTTTATTGAAAATATAATATTTGTAATCTTAATATGGATACTAGGAATGTCTATTATTGGAATAATTATAAATATAT
>ENA-OURZ01001227-OURZ01001227.1-human-gut-metagenome-genome-assembly--contig:-NODE-1227-length-29500-cov-8.070470_pt1 | contig 29500 bp, 16 predicted proteins | sample MGYA00242073_ERZ509195 | MGnify/ENA primary metagenome ERZ509195 (study PRJEB26280, sample SAMEA2338837) | human gut metagenome | biome: human gut; feature: human-associated habitat; material: faeces... | reverse complement strand
CGCATCCTCGGCGGACATGCCGTCTTTCGCTTCCTTCTCGTCGGAACGATCCTTTCCAATCAACCTGCGAATTAGGCCAAAGACACCGGATATGCACGGACTTCTCTGCGGAACTGATACCGCTGTTCCTGATTAAGCTGATTGTACTTGTCCGCAACAGGTTTGAGGATATTGGAGATTTTGCCCTGTGTCGCATTCGCCTTACGGACATCGGGATCGAAGTAAATCTGTGATACCGCTTCAATATCAGCATCCGTATAAACTTTAAAGTTGCGCAGGATTTTCTGCGTGGTGTAAATAAGGTCAAAGTTGATTTCTCCGTCAAGGCTCGTTTCCTGATAGAACTGCTGAAACGCCTCGCGGATGCGGTCAACATCATTCACGAAGTCAAGGACATAGGTATCCACCTTGCCGGGATAAGTTCTGTTCAGACGGCTCAATGTCTGAACGGCTTTTACATCGCGCAGTTCCTTATCCACGATCATGGTATGCAGGAGAGGCTCATCAAAGCCCGTCTGATACTTCTCAGCAACGATAAGGATATCACCTTCATCGTGGAATACGCTCTTTGTCTGGCTCCCTTTGGCGCGGTTTCCGTTGCTGTCCACGTTCATGGAACTTTCGGTGTACTCCGGGCTGTTGGGCTCATCCGGGTCTTTAAGACTTCCGCTGAACGCAATCATAATCTCGATATCGTCATAATCGTTCTGTTCCAGATACGGCTTGATTTCATGGTAGTAACGGACAGCCGAAAGACGGGATGCCGTAACAACCATCATCTTTCCGAGGCCGCCGATCTTGTGCTTGGTAACATCGCGGAAGGTTTCCACGATGATGGCGGCCTTCTGTGCGAGGTTATGAGGATGCAGCTCCTCGTAGCGGCGAATGGTACGCACGGCTTTGGAAGTCGGAACATCCGGGTTGTCCGGTACGTTCTTTGCAATCTGATACAAAGCGGCTGTCGCGGCGGCGAAAGCTGTTGCGGCGGCAATCAAGGCCATCGCAGCGGCGATGAAAGCACTGGTTGCGGCTATCGCTGCCGGAGGTTGGGTTGCGGTTGTGGTCATTGTTGTTATCTGTCTCATTGCGCTGATTGTCGGCTCTTGCTTCGGCATTTTCTTCTCCAGCGAAGATAGGGCAGTATGAAATCATGGGCTACGGCATTCTGCGCCCATAGCAGTAAAAAAGTGGTGTTGCCCTAACGGTGACACCACTTTTACCACATATCGGCGCAGCAAACGAATTGACGACAACATGCCAAACAGTATAATGAATTTGTAATGAACCTTGTGGGAATGAGAAGCGATTGTCTTTCGTAAATTTATCCCATTTGCGAAGCAAACTCCTCTTTAACCATCTATATTATATCGGCCTTTTTGTCGCTTGTCAATGCCTGAAATGCGGTTATTTAGCAAAATTCGCACACAAATCACAAATGTATACATTGATCGCACCCAATTCACCTGCATTTTTGCAGGGCCATATCGATCAAAATTAAAATGTTAGTAAAATACGCCGTCAAAAACATCGTCAAGGAGGATATCATTATGCCAAGGCGCGGAGAAAATATTTACAAGCGTAAGGATGGACGCTGGGAGGGGCGGTATATCCGGGGACGCCCACCTTCTGGTCGGGCCGAGTATGGTTATGTTTATGGCAGCAGTTATCGGGAGTGCCGTGCAAAACGGCAGCAGCGCCTGGAATCCCTTCAAGAACTGCCGGCGAAAACTTCCTCACTCACGCTGAATCAGGCTGCGGAGCGGTTTCTTGCGGACAAACAGGATAAATTGAAGCAGTCCACGCTTGCCCGATATGCCTATATGCTGGAACACTATATTCTGCCCGCTTTGGGAGCGGTGCTTGTATGCCAACTGACGGCGAATCAGATTTCCGATTTTCTTCGCCGTCTTCAGAAAAATGGTCTTTCCGGGAAAAGCGCCAGAGATGTGGGGGTGTTATTGAAATCCATTCTGAAATACAGCGCCCCAAAAGCAGGCTGTTCCTGTCCGGGCCTGACTGTGGAGTTGCCAGCATATCGGAGAAAGCAGATTGACATATTCTGCCCGGATGAAATCCAGCGATTGGCACAGAAGATTGTAGTTGAGCCGACGACCACCGGGATCGCTATTTTGCTGACGCTAAACACCGGCTTACGCCTTGGAGAGCTGTGCGCCCTGCAATATAAGGATATTGACCTACAAAACGGGGTAATCCATGTCACCAAAACCGTGCAGCGTATCCGCAGCGGGGATCGCACTCGTCTGGCCGTGCTGCCGCCCAAAAGCAACAGTGCTCATCGTACCATCCCCCTGCCGCTGGACATGGCCACCCTCCTGAAAAAGGCTGTTCAGTCTCATCCAGATGGAGAAAAATACCTCTTGACCGGGAAAAATGTGCCTATGGAGCCACGGACGCTACAATACCAATACCAGGTCTTGCTAAAGGCGACGGGTATTCCATATCGAAATTTCCATGTGTTGAGGCACACCTATGCCTCCCGATGCGTGGAGCGTGGAGTCGATGTCAAGAGCCTGAGCGAGATGCTTGGTCATACAGATGTCCGCACGACACTCCAGGTCTATGTTCACTCGTCCTTGGAGCACAAAATGCGGGTAATTCAGAGTATTTGCTTCCTTGCACCGGTGTTGGACCCGGACTGTTCGCCGTCACCGTCTCCGTCAGATCATCCGGAAGCACCCCGATACCAGCAGCTTTTGACGACTCTATCGCAAATGGGATAAATTTACGAAAGCCCATTTCCGGAGGATTTATTGTAGTATTCCCTTAACAAACAAAGTGATACTGGAAAACAGAATAATCGAGTCCGATGATGCTGCACGGCGGTCATCCGAGCTGGAAACGGCCAGGTGATTGCCCTGAAGGAAAGGGGTGCGATTCCCCATGCGGTCGGCACTGTAAGCGCAAGGATATGATCGAGGCGGGAAACCACTGGGACGAAAGTCCGTCATTGCGAGAAAGTCGTGAGAAGACAGATCATAAACGCAGAGAGTATCTCATGGCGCAAGTCAGTAGAATTGTGTAGTTAGGACTCAAAGGCAGCGGGCGCTCTCTCCGTGGTGCTGATATGGCAGAAGTGTACGCTGATGACCCGGTATGGGTTTATCAGCGCTTTTTTTGTCATGAATCATTAAGGAGGTGTGCCCATGGGTAAAGTAGCAGGTGCGCAAAATTTTGACGGAGCGAATTGGTACGAGCAGCACATTGCCAAAAGAACACGGGATGCATTGGCTGAGCAGGACCGCGCTTTTGCGGAAAAACACGCAGGCGACAGCCTGGATCAGCTGGCTGCCTATCTCCGGCGCTGCGCCGGACATTGGGGAAAGTCCCCTGCCCCCATCGAGATTGTCGGCGGCAGTTACATCGCAGAGCGCTTTGGCGATTGGAAAGATGCGCTGAGAGCCGCTCATTTGAATCCTATATACAAAAACCCCCGCAATAGAGATTGCGGGCGCTATCAAAAAGAAAAGAGTATCCAAATTCAGCTGCATCGGGTCGAGCGTGACGCTAAACGGGCAGCACGGGCCGAGCGAGCCAAGCAGCGCAAATGCGAATGCGAAGTTGAGGAAGAGTCTCCCGTTGCAGATGTGATGCTTGATTAGAGTCTGTCAAGTCGAGGGCGGAAATCCGCCAGCTTTTCCATATGGGCAGGAGGGGCTTAGCCAGCCCCTTCCGCCCAATCCTCTTAACGAAAGCACCTTTCGCCTTGGACAGATCGGAACGCAACACCAATTATGATAGGGTGTTGCGCCTCTATATAACCTTGTTATTTTCTTATTGGATGCGAAAATGTGCTCACAGCTAAGGTAATAATGCCGGCAGGCCTTATTATAAAAAAATTTTCTGAGAGGAGATTGGAAATGCAAAAGACAGCGAAAAAGTTCCTTTCAATGCTGCTTGCGCTCATGATGGTTCTGTCCATCCTCCCCACGGCAGTCTTTGCAACGGAACAAGGCACAGTAGCTGCGCCGCTGGATAGTATTGTTCCCTATGGTGCGAATGACCAGACCACAGGAACGGCAACTATCAGTGTGCAAGATCCTGTGACCTTTACTGGCTATGATACGCCCTTCGCGAATGTGCCCTACTACCTGGTCACCGTTCCCGCAGGTACCACCTATGTAAAGGCCACATACAAAGACGCTGCCATACTGACCAATGCCACAAGCGGTGAAGCATCCGGCTACTACGCCGATGTGCAGCAGTGGACTGGCGGCGGTGTAGAAATGGCCTATACGGAGAGCAATGGGGATATCACCATCACGATCCCCATGAACTACTCCCGTACCGCCGAGGATGGGACTACGGTCCAAAAGAGCTTCGTGCTGGGTGCAGACGGCAGCGGCAATGCCTTTGCGCCGGAGTATGACAGCAGCGCCAGCTATGCGCCCGTTCACTTCCTCGCTTTCGAGTATGCGAGCAAGTCAGCCCCCACGGTCGCTCCCGGTGCGATCACCACAGCCCATGTGACCCTGGGCAATGCCTGGACGCTGGATGTGGCCGAGATGTTCACGGATGCCGATGGCGATGTGCTGGACTACACGGCAGCCGTTAGCGGTGTCGAGCAGGAACTGGACGGCTCTCTTCTGAGCTATACTCCTACTGCGGCCGGTTCTTATACCGTCACGCTTACCGCCACCGATGACAGCGGCACCGCTACCCACACCATCGCTCTGACCGCCACGCAGGGCACACAGGTCCCGCGGCTGAAGAGCGGCGTACCTGTCACCGCAAGAGCTACAGTGGCCGAGGGCTATGCTTACAACCTGTCCGATCTGCAGGCTGGCAACATCTTTGAGAATCCGGATGGTTCTTCCCTGAGCTACACCGACTACTATTATATGAGGACGGTCGGCAACGAGACGACCGGCCCGTACTATTTCTCCACGGCTCTGTTCGGCGCGACAACTATCCAGATCACGGAGAATACTGCCGGTACATATATCTATGAGTTCCATGCAAAGAACTCCCACGGCAACTCCGCCGATACCTGGACCCTAACTTTGAAGGTTGACAATGCCGAAAAGCAGAACTACACCTTCCATGTTGGCCAGGACATGAACGGCTCCGCTGCCGTACACAACCCGATCATCAAGCTCTATAGAACAGTAAAGCTGGATGACAATGGTGCAGACATCATTGGTTATGGGAGTGATGGTACCCCCCTCTACCATGACGAAAACGATGCAGTTAAAACCGTAAAATTCTGGGATGCGGGCTTTAATGCCGAGACAGACGCGACATCCGGCACGGCAACTGACAACTATAAGGATTTCTATGCTGCCTTGATCCCCGGCAGATACTCCTTCCGTGCATATGGATACAACTCAGAAAACGGTAAATATGACATTTACCTTGGCGGCCACAGCTTGACGCTGCCCACCGAGGCGAATGTGGATGGCGGCACTGGCGGCGGCACGGAGATCTACCTGCGCTTGCACTCCATCTACACGACATCCAAAAAGACCGACGGCACCTACTTTGGCAAAGATGACTATACGGCCCGTGTAGTCATGCCCATCATGGGCGGTGAGGTACAGCACGGAGATTCCTATGTTTCCGGCGGCTATACCTACTACCCCTTCATGATGTATTCCGCCGGCAATGCAGCCCTGTGGAATGCCTATGTGGAGCCCACTGACAAGGCCAATTATATCTTCACACAGTCGATCAACAACACGACTGCTGCGGGATATACCCCTGTCACCAAGAGTCTGTCCATCTCTCAGGCGGTGACACTGACTGTGACAGTTCCCGACTACGCAGATTTCACGCTCTACTTCCAGTATAATAACTTCAACACGAAGGCCATCGAGCCGACTGGAGCGGCTACAACTGACGCTGCTGCCGGCACAAAGACCCTGCAGTACAAGGTCAGCAAGAACAATTCCAACTACACCTGGCGTCTGGAAGACAATCGCTCCGGTGTAACGAATTATGTGACCAAGGCCGGCTGGCTGAAGAGCGGCACTACCGACTTTGCAAAGGCCTTCACCTTCGAGAGCGGGGATTCTACGGACAAGTATTCCCACAGCTTCGAAGACCTTGGCACCATTACTAAGACCCGTGACGAGGCGGAGATCCAGGCATATTTGTCCCCCACCGGGTACAAGTATCTGGATGGTACGGAAAACAAGCTTACGCAGCGCGTCCGCGCCTATCGCCTGTGGCAGATCATTGACAGCGATGCCATGAATATCATGATCGAGCCGGAGTTCCACTTCAATGTGATCGACGGCACGGCTACGATCACCACTGCCACCGACAGCAAGGGCAAAGCCCTCGGCGGCAATGCCAAGGGCAACTGGGTGGATGTTACCCCCACAGGCACTGCCTTCGTTGCCGTGAATTATGAGGCCCTGGATGTTTACACATCCGCCGACGCTCATGGCACCCACGGCGGCTTCTATCCGGCCAACGATCCTGCGCGCACCAGTGTTTTTGTGGTGAGCAGCACGGAAGGCGGTACCGCAACGGCCAATATCGCCTATAATTCCAACGGCTTGAGCTCTTCTCGCCCGGCGGCTTGGGATTATAACTACGACAACTGGTTCTATCTGAGCACCGACACCGCCCCCACCCTGGACTTTACGGTGTCGAGCAATAGAGATGAATATGGTGTGTCCGATGTTCAGTATGCCGTTGTCACCACCAACAAGACCACCATGGTGAGCGAACTTTCCGATTGGTTCCCCTTGACGGCGGACTCCAACGGCAAATACCATGCAAGCCTCCTGCCCTTCCGCACTGCGGAGCTGTCCGGCGGCACTGTGGCCATCAAGATGACGGCCAACGGTAAGGTGTCCTACAGCCTGGCTCGTGTGGCTGAGGTAACTGCGCATGTTGAAAATGCCTCCAATCCCCAGGAGACCGAGATCATGCCCGGCGATAAGGTGACGCTTTCCTTCGATGGCAGCTACCGGGGTATCTACAAATACAGTGGCATTTTCAACCCCACTACCTACAACCTGTTCTATTCCATCGGCGATACGGCCTATAAGACCAATGTCGCCCAGTATCAGCAGATGGATCAGGCCAAGCTGGAGCTAACAATCCCGACGAATGTGGACTTTGGCTCCGGCAGCACCGCTAATGTTCAGCTCACCAACGGTTATACCTACGGATCCATGTACTCGGCGGCGAATCCGTTCTCCACTCTGTATAACATGACGGATACCGGCGTCGGCACCAACTTCAATGCGATTACAGTGAACTTCTGCTTGAACCGTTTCCCCGATGTGAATGTTACAGTTGTTCCGCGGTATACCTTCAAGCTGAAGCTGAATATTACCAATCCCACCACCGCCACGCCCACTGTGACGCTGACGGATGCCTCGGGCAAGGTCTATACCGCCAACAGCAGCGGTGAGTATGAGAATCTGCCCTATGGCACTTATACCTATGCGGTGTCCTGCGCCGGCTGCAATTATGCCTACGGCAGCTTCTACCTGGGCAGCGCAGACAAGGCCAATGTGTCCGGCGGTGTGCTGACCAAGACCATTCCGCTGACGGCCTCTGCCGCCGGCGCATGGGACGGCACCACCAAGACGCAGCCCACCCTTTCCGGCGGCGTGTATCAAATCGGTACCGCTGCGGAGCTGGCTTGGTTTGCCAACCAGGTCAACAGCGGCAGCAACACCATCAAGGGTGCGCTGACGGCTGATGTGGACCTGGCCTACTACAACTGGACGCCCATCGGCGGCACTACCGCCAGCACGGCCTTCAAGGGCAGCTTTGACGGCAATAATAAAACCGTGAAGAACATGGGCATCTACTATAGTGCCACCACTACCTCGGCTCCGTATAAGGGACTGTTCGGCTATGTGAACGGCACCAGCAGCAGCTACGCCACCATTCAGAATCTGAAGGTGACCGGCAAGATGTACCTGACCTCCACGGCCAGCGTTGCCAACGCCTATTCCGGCGGCGTGGTGGCCTACGCCAACTATACCAACATCTCCGGCGTTGTCTCCGATGTTGACATCACCGTTACCCGTGTGAATGGCAACTGGAGCAGCGTGGGCGGTGTTGCAGGGCGGATCATGAATTCCAATGTTACCAACTGCGGCAATGAGGGCACCATCCATGGCTACCAGTATGTGGGCGGTATCACCGGCTACGCTACGGGCGCCATCACCGGCTGCTACAACGGCGGAGCGATCACCGGCAACGGCTATGTGGCCGGCATCGTTGGCATGACCACCAAGGGCGTCACCGCTTGCTACAACACTGGCAGCATTACCGGTGCCGGCAACTATGTGGCAGGTATCGTGGCCTTTGCTTCCGGCGCATCCGCTTCTGTCAAGAACTGCTACAACCGGGCCTATGTGGAGAGCACCGGCAGCAATGTGGGCGCAGTGGTCGGCATGACCAACAACGCCTCCGCAGCGATGTCCAACCTGTATTATCTGGACTTCACCTGCAGCCAGGGCATCGGCAGCGCCAAGGGCACCTCTCAGACGGCCACTGCTAAGACCAGAGCAGAAATGGATTCCGCAGGCTTCGTGACCAGCATGAACACGGGTCTGACCACGGCAGCCTTCGGCTCCAGCCGGTATAGCCCCGCTCTGACCTGGCAGACCGACTTGATTGGCCTGAAAACTCCCACCAAGGGCAATGTGAACCTGGATCCCTTCGGATATGTGGATGAAGAGGATCTGGCATTGCTTACGGAGTGGAAAGATGCAGGCAAGACCAAAGACGATTTGACTGCGGAACAGTGGGCACAAGCAGATATTAATGGAGATGGAGTCCTTAGCGGTAAGGATACAAAGGTACTCAAAAACTACATTAATGACCCTGCATCGAACCCGATTAAGTGAGAAGGATTACAAATCGGCAGAAGTAGCATTCACCGAAGAGCATTATTAAATTAATGGTGCGATGAGGTGAATCGAGCATAACAAAATTTATCATTAGCCGCAGGGAGTCCCTTAGCGGACTCCCTGCGGCTGGAATTGGAGAATGACCGTGAAAGTTAAAAAGATTCTTGCGTGCGTCCTGGCTTTCGTGATGCTCATTTCTGCCGTTCCAGCTGTTTATGCGGCAGGGGACGATGCGGGGATGAGCATTTTTTTTGATAATAACGCCCCTCAGGCGGGTGATACAATAACCCTTACACTGAATGTAAATCGAATTTTCTCTGATGCCTCTATTCTTGAAACATATCTGGATTTTGGCGAAGATGTAACATACGAGAAAATAGAATTTTTGAATGTTGAACTGAATTCGCGAATTATAGGTTCCTCTCGGCTCCATATTTACGGCTGGGGCGACGAGGACGAGGAAATAGCCCAAAAAGTTAAGTCTATTCCTACCGGTGCCTTTGCCAGAATTACTTTCAAAATATCGGAGTATGCTGCTGGGAAAACCCTCAACTTCAGGTTATGGGGAGAATTTGATGATATAGATTGGGATACTCTTAATGACTGGGATGACAATTATAGTGTTGAGGTTACAGGTTCGACTGTAGAAAAGCCCACAGCTACCGGCTACTCTGTTTCTATGGGTGCTGACCAGCAGGTTGCTGCGGGCCAGCAGGTGCGTATCCCCGTGACCGTCGCCTCCTCCGAGAAAAACATCACCGGCTTCAATGCCTACGACATGACCTTCACCTACGACCCGGAGGCTTTGACCCTGAACACCACCTCCGATTCCGCCGCCAACCTGACGGTGGAGGACAATAACGGCACCGTTCGGGTCCGCCGCTACGGCGCTACTGTGCCTTTGGGCGAGGCCCTGGCCCTGGACTTCACCGCTAAGAAGGCAGGCACCAGCACCGTGACGCTGACCGCTGCCAAATTTGACCTGGATGCCAACTCCATCAACTTTGACGCCCCGCCTGCCACCATCACCGACTCCGACACCAATGTGAAGGGACTGTGGACGGTCACCCTGCCCGACGGCTTCGTCAGCGCTGCGACAGACAAATCTACACTGGTGGAGGATGGCGCGGACTTCACCTTCAAGCCGGTGGACACCAACTATGAGTATACCCTGACTATCACCACCAACGGCAAGACCGATGAGGTGACCGTGAAGGGCAGCAGCTACACCATTGCGAACATCACCGACAATGTGCAGGTGACCCAGGTAAGCAGGGTGGGCAAGACCTACACGGTGAAAATCGAGGGCAGCGGCGCGGACCTGGTGACGGGAGCCGCAGCCACTGCGCAGTTCCCCAATGATTATACCTTTACCGTGAAGGCCCCCGGAACGGGCTACCGGACCACCGTGGCTATTTCAAACCGCGGCACTTACCTCACCAAAAACAAGTTTACCACGGAGCGGCAGGTAAATGGTGACGATGTCTACACGATACTGGGCGATAGCCTGGCCGGTGACGAAAACAATGTGATCACCATTACCGTGGAAAAGGTCGAGAACACGATCATAAAGAACATCATCGTGGAGGGTAACGGCTCCGAGGCATTCAGCCCGGATAACGATATGACCTTCCATTACGATGAGAATTACACCTTCCGGCTGAACCTGGACACCGCACATTATACCTATGTGATCCGCGCAAAGTATTACCGGGATAATGCTCCTGTGATGATGAATGTAATCGACAACGGTGACGGCACCTACACCGTCCTCAGCCCGCTTGCCTTAGACCTGCATATTGTCATCGAAAAGTTTGCCAAGGCGCTGGACCCCAATGCGGTGGATGTGTCCAAATATTTGGAACTGGACAACAAGACCATATTCATCGTAAGCGTGTATGGTACGCTGCAAAACAAAAATGCTGACGGCACCTACAGCTATATTGCCTACACCTACGACGGCCACCTTATGTATAACACCAGCTACTATGTGGACCCCGCCAACGATAGTAAGGGTGCCAGCAGCTGGCTGGTCATGGTAGATAGGGGCGAGACCTTTACCAAGGAGGATGCTTTGGCAAAGCTGGCCTTCCAGGACTCCGACAAGGAGCAGTATGATAGCATCTCTATGACCTATTGGGGCAAGATATTAGAGAATGTCAACGGATCGCCGAGCTCTAATTGGGATGTCAACGATTCGCAGTTTGTCTATGACCTGTATAACGGTGTCTATGACAGCTTTGAAAAGGTAAGCATAAAGCAATTCCTGTTGGCAGACCAAAGCCAGGATCGCCTGTTGAATTCTGCGGATGCAGTCACTATGACCAAGAGGTATTACTGGTAACTGAGCAGCCTCCCTTCCCCAGTGGGAGGGGAGGCTATCCCTCGTTGGGGACTTCGCACCGGTCAAGCCGGGCAAAAAACGGCCCAACCGGGCGGAGAGAGAAGGAGATCAGCATGAGAAAACGCATTTTTACACTATTGGCAGCCCTGTGTCTGCTGCTGTGTCTGCTGCCCACCGCAGCCTTTGCCTCGCAAACGGGCGGCAAAACGGACGAGAGCCGCAGCTACAATTTTGACCTGTCCGTAGGCGGTGCGTATGAGGTGCGGGCCACCACCGGCGAAACCATCACCGTGACCCTGGTTCTCAAGCGCACCGACGCCCAGGAAAGCACCGATATGTACGGTATGCAGACGGAAATCGAGTACGACGACACCTTCCTCCAACTGGTGGACGGCAGCGTCATGACCGCTCCCGGCATCCGCTGGAGCGATTTAGGCCGCCGCACCGGCGGGCGGGCCTTCTATCTGAACTTCGTGTCCTTTAAGGGCGGCGAGGCATGGGAGCCGGAGGTGGTAGTCGGCAGCTTTCAGATGAAGGTCATCGGCACGAAGGGTGTGTCGCAGCTTATCCCCACCAACACCCTGGTTTCCACCCAGGACGGCATGGCCGGTTACGCCGTGAAGGATAACAGCGTGTCTGTCATCGTCACCACGGATTGCACCGTTACCTTTGAGAGCAATGGCGGCACGGAGGTCCCTTCCCAGACCGTCCAGTACGGCGAAAAGGTGAAAAAGCCCGAGGACCCCATCCGGGAGGGCTACCACCTGGAGGGCTGGTACAGAGACCTGGACCGCACCCAAAAGTGGGACTTCCACAAGGATACCGTTAAGGGCAACATGACCCTCTACGCCAATTGGGCCGAGGGTGCCGCCGCAGGAAGCGCCACCTGGTGGATTATAGGCGGTGTGGGCCTGCTGGCCCTGCTGCTGATCCTGCTGGCTCTGCTGGGCAAGAAGAAGGTCCGCTTTGAGACCAGCGGCGGCACAGAGCTGGAGGCCGTTTCCGTGAAGCGGGGCGGTGTCATCGGCGAAGTCATGACGCCCACGAAGCCCGGTGCCGTGTTCGGCGGCTGGTATGCAGATCAGGCGCTCACCAAGCCCTGGGATACACAGAAAGACCCGGTGCGCAGCAACATGACGCTCTACGCGCGCTGGATGTAACCTACGCATAAATGAGGTAAACAAATATGAGAAAACGCATACTATCTCTGCTGCTGGCACTGACTTTGGCTCTGTCGGCAGGCGTATTCGGCATCATACCGGCGCTGGCTGCGGATTCCTGCGTTTCCGTGAAGGCGGATGCCGTCACCACCGGCGAGGTTGTGGCCGGCAGCCTGCTGGAGATCAAGCTGGCAGATGTCTTTGAAGATACGGACGGCCACTCGCTGACCTATAAATTGACCAACGCAGACCAGTTCAGCGTTCAGACCAAGGTCAAGGATGGCGTGCTCTATGTATCAGAGAAAGACCCCGGCACCTATGAGCCAAAGGTCAAGGCGACCTGCTCGGACGGCAAAGAGCTTACAGCGACCTTTACCATCACGGTCAAGGAAGCTCCCCACGGATTAGACGCACAGTATAACTACGATGAGACCCCCGCCAAGGAAGTCACCGTATATGTGACCATCTCTAACGACGGTGTACCGCTCAAGGGTGCGGATGGCACGGTTCTCTGCCATAAGGCCATCACCGTCCCCTACTTCGACCTGAGCCGGTACGACATGGCCGAATTCTACCGTTACCACACGGCAAACGGCGAGGGCGAGTACATCGACGAGAACATCGTGGAACGGCCCACCGGCTTGCACCTGTATCTCTACCTGCTGGAGCGCTACTTCATCGGCCTGCCGGAGGAGGAATGCTGCAAGGGCAAGTACGACCGCGGTGCTTTGGAGAATTTTATCCTAAAGAATGATGTCCTTTACATGGATGAAGAACCTGCCTATACAGCAGACACGCTGGCCGCTCTAAAGATCACCGGCTCTCCCACCAGCCTCTACATGGCAAATTTTTGGGGCCATGACGAGAACTTGATGTATTACAGAAACCACTGCTACCCCTACATGAGCCCCGGCTGGGGCTCCACCTCCGACTATATCGTGCTGTCGGACGGAGATACCTGGGATGTGTCCATGTATAGCAACTGGAGCTTTTGGAGCAGCGGCGGTGCGTTTACCTGCTTCGACCAGGACGAATACAGCGTCCGTCCCGGCACACAGATGACAGTGAATACCCAGGCCTACGGTACCACCTTCGAGGGCAGCGACTTCTATCCCTTCTCGAACCTGGATGTGTTCCTGTATAACGACAAGTGGGAGCAAATCGATCAGTACAAGGAAGCGGCTGACGGAAAGAGCACTTTCTCCTTCACCGCCCCCACAGAGGAGGGCACCTACTACCTTGTAGGCATGGATCCCAACCGAAAGATTGCCACGGATGATTCTGGCGGCACGGACTATGCCAAGATCGCACCGGCCACAGCCATCTTGAATGTATCTGCTACCGCTGAGTTGGAGCGCCCCTTCCAGTCCATCTCTGTCAACGGCACGAAGCTGAATGCAAAGAACATTTCCTATGAGGGCATCGTTACCCTGGGCAGCGAGGACAACGAGGAGTTCAAAAATGTCTACGAGGAGATTCCCAAGTACCATGTGATCGTTCCGGAGGGAACGGAGAGCGTTGACATTACCTACAACGAGGGCGTGGATATTTACCACGCAGACGCTACTGCATACGGCTATGAAACGGACCTTGCCGTGGATGTGGTGTCCTCGCCAACCATCCGCTCCGTTACTTTGGAAAACAGCTACAAGGCCAACAGTGACGGAACCCAGACCGTTACCACCCCCGTCACCCGTTATATCCGCAATGCGGACGGAACAGCCATGGCGGTCACACTGGAATCCAGCAGCACTAATAATTTTAGGCCCGTCGCCCTGTTCACCTTTGAGTATGCAAAGGCAGACATAAAGCCGGATGTGACATATGGGGATGTGAACGGAGACAATACCATTGATGTTTCGGATGCACTGCTGATCTGCCAGATTTATCTGGGCAATGTAGCACCGACGGATGCGCAGAATGCAGCTGCCGATGTGAACGGAGACGGTGCAGTAGATGTTTCGGATGCCTTGATGATTTGCCAGTTCTATCTGGGAAATATTACGGAATTCCCTGCTGAGAAAAAATCTTGATAGGAGGAATTGAGAACACATGAAAAAAATAGTTTCTATTCTGCTGACATTGGCGATGGTGCTGAGCCTGGTACCTGCCGTCTTTGCAGCAGACGAGCCGACCATCACTATGAGCGCAGATAAAACCTCTGTCGCCCCCGGTGAGACTGTGACGCTGACGTTGAGCCTGGATAAGGACACAGCGATCGATGGCGCAGGTATGAAGATCAACTTTGACACATCCGCCTATACACTTTCTAAAAGAACTGGCGTATCAGAGTCTGTTGAATTTGCTTTTACAAAAGTAGACGTAGCAAATTCGAAGGGCTTTGTGGGACTTACTTACCTGCTTACCTCCTGGGATGCCGATGCGGAGAACCACAAGATCTGGAAAGCTGGCGATTTAGCCACATTTGTTTTCACGGCAAAGGAGGGGGCAGATACTACTAACTCCAAGTTCACGCTGCAGATTGATACGTTAAAAACATATGATCCCAAGCAAGGAGATAATCTTATTGATGTTGCTCATAATGTGGTCGGCGGTGAGTTGACCATCCCTGTTGAAACCCCTGAAGCCAAGGGCTACACCGTATCCATGGGCAGCGATGTAACGGTCGCCTCCGGTCAAATTGTGGAGATCCCTGTGTATATTGGCAGTAACAACGGCGAGACCACCTACAATGCATATGACATAAGAGTCACTTATGACAACACTGTACTGAAGCCGAACATGGAGAGCGTTTCTGAAGAAGGCTATCGCGCATTTGTGTCTTCCGGCGCTATCAACATAACCCGTTATGGCGAGCCCGCCAACCTGGGCGAAGCGCTGCGGCTGTCCTTCACCGCTGTGGGACAAGGATCAACTGAGGTGAAAATAGATTTAACTGACCTTAAAACGAATCTTTATGCCTATGTGGATAACAGCACCCATGCCTTTAATCAGGATGCCGCCGTCGCCATTGTTCTGACCGATAAGACCACCGTGACCGTCAGCGGCTACACCGTGACTCTGCCGGACGACTTCACTCGTACCGATGCAACAGGCTCCGTGATCGAAGCAGGCGGCACTCTGACCTTCAAGCCCACAGACCCCAACTATGACTATACCGTGACTGTCACCATCGGCGACGGCGAGGCAACGACAGTTAGCCCGGACGAGAATGGCACCTACACGGTTCCCAATGTCAACGGCAATGTGGTGGTCACCAGCACTAAGACCCCCAAGACTTTCACTGTCGCCCAGGGCGAAAATACCACCGGTGCTGCGACTGCTACCTACATGGAGGACTACACCTTCAAGCTGACCCCTGTGGAGGGCTACACCTATAACATGACCGTGACCATCGGCGGCAAGGACTACACCGGCTTTAAAGCCCAGGGGAATGACGATGGCACTACCACCTACACCATCCCCGGTGCGGATGTGACCGGCGACATCGTTATCAACAGCAACAAGCAGGTCAAGCAGCCGGAGACCTTCACTGTCACCTTTGACGGCACCGGCGCAGGCGAGGCCAACGGCGAAAGCTCCGTCAAGGAAAACACCAACTACACCTTCACCGTGGCCAAGCAGGAGAACTTTGAGTACACCATCACTGCCACTATGGGCGGCAAGGCCGTGACTGTCACCGAGGGTGCTAACAACACCTACACCATCGCCAATGTCACCGGCAATCTGGTCATCACCATCGAGAAGAAATCCACCCTGACCATGGAGGTCACTGTTTCCAAGTATGTAGAGATGGATAACAAGACCGTGTTCCTGGTAACCGTGACCGGCACCCCCGAAGAGGGCAAGGCGTTTGCCTACGGCGATAATGTCATGTATAAGACTACCGCTTACGGCCAGAATGTTTACAGCTGGTTGGTGATCGTGGACAAGAATGAGACATTCGACCAGGCTACGGCTGAGGCCAAGATCACGCAGGCCAGTGCTACTGCCGAGGAAGTGACCCAGAGCTATGATGTCAACGAGACGGGCCTTGTGGACATCAACGATGCTCAACTTACTTATGACATCTACAGCGGCAAGTACACCGACTTCGAAAAAGTCTCTGTGCGGAAGTTTCTGCGCGCGGATGTGACCAAAGATAAGGTCGTCAACTCCACTGACGCCGTTGCGATCATCGCAAACAGCAAATAAAACCAGGCGGGGCCATAGCTTCCCCTCCCAAAGGGGAGGGGAAGCTATCCGCCGCATTTTGGGCGTTTACCATTGTCCCCTGTTTTAGGAGACGATGGTAAGAATCCAAAACAAGTATTTGGGGGATACCCGTATGAAAAAACACAGCGGCCTATATAGCGCCGTCAGTATTTTGCTGGTCATTGTGCTGGTGGCAGGGATCAGCCTCTCACTTCTTTCCTCCGGTCGGACAAGGCCGGACAATCCCATCAGCACTCAGCCGGATCGGCTCCAGGCAGAGTCGCTGCAAGGCTCTGGCAGCACCGGCGGGCAAAGCTCCGGCAAGGATAATACAGAGAATACGGATACTGCCCAGGATCCATCAGAGCCGCAGAAGCCCGATGAGCCGCAGAAACCGGATGAGCCACAGAACCCGGATGACACGCAGAAACCGGATGACACGCAGAAACCCGACGACACCAAGCCGGATCCATCGGGGCCCACAGACCCCACGGATAACCCCGGCAAGGACGACCAGGGCGGCTCCAAGTCAGACGATAACAAAGGCGGTTCCGAGGATTCCGGTGACCATGGTGATGGCACCGGCGGAGACGACGGGGACCACGGCGGCAGCGGAGGTGACCACGGCAGCGGCGGTGATGAGGATGATACCCCCCGCATTTATACGACGCTGAAAACCCAGCAGCTCACCAAGGCAGAGCTGCCCGACGGGAAACTGACCTTTGTGGCCTATCCCCTGGGTAAGGGCGATCTGCATATCCGTGTCCGGCTGAAAAATGAGACCAATTCCGGAAACGGATTGCTGCTGACTTCCCAGGATAACCAGAACTACGAGGCGCAGCTGGATTTCAACGCAGATAACCTCTTTGTGCTGTCCCTCTATGATGGGGAGTCATTTCTGGGACTTGTTCAGTATCGGGTGGGCTATTACGCAGACCGTGCCGACGATACCCACCCGACGGTGGGGGACTATCCACCCTCCATCGTTACCAATCTGGACGGGGCCAGCCTGGACATGAGCTCCCAAACCTTCCCCTTGACGGTGATTGCCCGTGCCAACGCAGAGCTGGGAGCCGGTGTGATCTATTCCAATCAAATTCGGGTCACGCTGGACGGCAAAACCGTGGAAAAGAGCTACGGCGATTCTCAACCCACCTACGAGTTGTATTTCGATCCCCCTCAGTTGGGCGATGAAGAAACCCACATCGTCCGGGTGCTGGCCTGGGATGGTAACGGAAACTCCACCATGAAGGTCTACACCGTCACCTATCACCAGATCAGTGAGGGCGACCCGGCAGGCTCGGTGGATGTGGTGCTGGATGCGACCACCATCGGCCTGGGCATTTTGGATACCGGAACGCTGGACATCGTGGAGGGCGAAACGGCGGCGTCCGTGCTGCTGCGCTTCCTGCAGGAGCGCGGTTATGAGCCGGATTACCAGGGGTCTGCTGCCATGAACTTCTATCTGCGCCGGATTAGCCGGGGCGACATTGCCTACCGAGCCAATGTCCCGGAGCATCTTTGGGAGCTGATCCTGCGGGACGGCATCACCACCAATGATAACTATGACCGGGACAGCATCGGGGAGTTTGACTATACCCAAGGCTCGGGCTGGATGTACTCCATCAACGGCACCCTGTATGAGGGTACCGGCATGAGTGGCTACAAGGTCCGCAACGGCATTACCATTTATGTGCGCTTCACCCTGTCCTACGGCAAGGACATCGGCGGCTACGATTCCACCGGAGGCGGCTACGGTTCACTGAGCAGCTACTGCGGCCTGTGGATCAACGGCAGCTACCAAGCCCTGGGCCACGACTTCGTGGAGACGGACCGTTTGGAACCCACCGAAACAGAGGATGGTTACATCCACTATCGCTGCTCCAAGTGCCATGAGGAGAAAACAGATATTCTCCCGGCCACCGGCGGTACGGAGCCATCCCCCACCGCCGCACAGGCGGCCCCCGCCCTGCTCCTGCGGCGGGGATCGGGCCTTACCCCTTATCAAAACAAATTCCATAGAACCTGGGAGGCAGCAGCATGAAAAGAGCAACACGAATATTAGCGGCACTTCTTTGCGTGCTGCTTCTGCTTCCGACTTTGGCCCTTGCGGAAAGCGCTCCCTCGCTGAAAAAACAGATCGCACAGAGTGCGGAGGGAATGTCCGCTCTGGGCGGCAAGAAGGGTGAATTGCTGAGAGACCGGGAACTGTTTCCTGCAGGCGATTCCGTCTGTGACTGGCTGGCCATAGCTATGGCACTGTCCGGCACAAGGGAGAGCTATTCCGACTATCTGGCAGCGCTGAAAGCCTATGTGGTGGATGCCTATGCGAAGAACGGCTATCTGGACCGGAACAAGGCCACGGAATATCACCGGATCGCTTTAACGGTGCTGGCACTGGGGGGCGACCCCACCAACTTCGGCACGAAGCCCGACGGCTCGGCCATTGACCTGATCGCAGAGGGTACTTACAACTATGCCCGTGATCCGGGCGCTCAGGGCTTAAATGGCTGGATATGGGCGCTGCTGACCTTGGATGCCGGGGACACAGAGGTCCCGGCAGACGCCCTGTATTCCAGGGAGGACATGGTAAATGCCATTTCCGTTGCTCAGGAGCCGGACGGCGGCTTCGGCCTGATCCCCGGAAAATCGGATGTGGACATCACCGCTATGGCGGTGCAGGCCCTAGCTCCCTATCGGGACCAGATGGAGACCGAGATCGACGCAGCACTTTCCTATCTTTCCGGCCAGCTGACGGACACTTGCGGGTATATCGCCTACGGCGATGAAAACGCGGAAAGCACTGCCCAGGTCATCCTGGCCCTGTGTGCGCTGGGCATTGACCCGGAGACGGATAGCCGTTTTGTTAAGGGCGAGCACACCCTGCTGACGGAGCTTTCCCAGTTCCGGGAAGCGGACGGCACCTACCGCCATGTGTTGGAGGGGGCCGGCGACGGCCTGGCAACGGCCCAATCCGTCCTGGCCTTAGTGGCTGTGCAGCGTGTGCGGTCCGGGCAGCCGTGGGTGCTGCATTTTGACGGCACTCAAGCGCCCCGTGAGGCATCCGGCACAAATGGAATCATCATCTGCGCCGTGATCGGTGCGGTAGTCGTAATCGCCGCCGGTGCGATCTACATCATCGGCAGAAAGAGGAAAAAGGCATGAATAAACTGACAGATCAAATTCAGGCAGAAGTCAACAAGGTCGTTTTGGGCAAGGAGGACATCGTCCGCAAGGTGCTGCTGGCCATCCTGGCACAGGGCCATGTGCTGCTGGAGGATGTCCCCGGCGTAGGCAAGACGACGCTGGCCAAGGCATTTTCCAAAACACTGGGTCTGGACTCCAAGCGTGTCCAGTTCACCTCCGATACCCTGCCATCGGATATTATTGGGTTTTCCGTATTCGATAAGGCAGACGGCAAGCTGAAATATCAGTCCGGAGCCATTATGACCAATCTGCTACTGGCGGACGAGATCAACCGTACCTCCAGCAAGACCCAATCCGCTCTGCTGGAGGCTATGGAGGAGTTGCAGGTCACCGTGGACGGCGTGACCCGGCCCCTGCCGAAGCCCTTTATCGTGCTGGCAACGGAAAACCCGGTGGGTTCTGCGGGTACGCAGATGCTGCCCGCATCCCAGCTGGACCGTTTCATGCTCCAACTGAGCATGGGCTATCCCAATCGGGCCAGCACGGCGGCACTGCTGAAGGATCGCCATCATGTGGACCCGCTCTCTGCCTGCCAGACAGTGACTTCCCCTGCCGAGCTGGAAAAGCTCATTGCAGAGGTCAGCAATATCCATGTGGCAGACCGAATTTATGACTATATTGCAGAGCTGGTGGATCTGACCCGCTCCAACGCCTATGTGACCCTGGGTGTCAGTCCCCGTGGCGCTTTGGCTGTGACCCGTGCGGCCAAGGCCAACGCCTACTTAGAGGGCCGGGACTATGTGATCCCTGACGATGTGTGCGCCGTGTTCCCGGATGTGTGCGTCCACCGTCTGATCCTCAACTCCAAGGCGCGGCTCCAGGACTATACAGCGGCACTGATCCTGCAAAATGTACTTACCTCCGTCCAGAAGCCGGATGTCCGGGAATTTTCCAGCAAATGAGAAAAACGATCTTAGGCAGCGCCCTGTGTTATCTGATCCTGCTGCTGGCGTTGGCGGCGCTGCTTCTTACAAGCGGCTCCTTCTGGGCGCTGGCCGGACTCTGCTTGCTGCTCCTGCTGCCCCTGGCCTCCTGGGCGGTCAATTTCTATGTCCGCAGGCATCTGCAGGCGGACATTCTGACCCCGGCCACAGCGGCAAAACGCACGGCAGTCAGCTGTCGGGTGCGTATCCGCAACGGAGCGTTTCTGCCCGTAATGCGCTATGGCTGTCAGGTCTCTGTCCGCAATGATCTCACTGAGGAAGACCAGACAGTGACGCTGACCGGCAGCATCGGAGCCAAGGGCGAAAGCAGCCAAACCATCCTGCTGCAAAGCAGCTTCTGCGGCAGAGTGTATGTGCAGATCAGCCGGTTTACCCTGCTAGACTATCTGGGCCTGCTTCCCATGAAGGCCCTCGTGAAAGCGGATGCCCGTCTGACCATCCTCCCGGACCTGTATCCAATGGAGGCGGACATGACCGCCCGACCGGCCTATGCCGACGACGGCGCTTCCAATCGACGGGGTGAGGACCGCAGCGAGGTGTACCAGCTCCGGGAGTATCGCCCCGGCGATGACATCCGGCAAATTCACTGGAAGCTATCCTCCAAGTTAGATGAGCTGATTCTGAAAGAGGCCAGCCAGCCGGAGAGCCGTTCCCTTTTGGTATTCTGGGATAAGCGCACCGGCGGTAACCCCCAGCAGATGGACGCACTGGCGGAGGTCGTGTCCTCCGCAGGCATGGCACTGCTGCAAAGTGGTGTACCCTATACCCTGTGCTGGACGGACCGGGACGATCTGCAGGTCCAGGACATTTCAGAGGAAAACCAGCTTTTGCAGGCTATCCCGGCTCTGGTAAAGACCAGGGGCAGCGCTGAGTGCCGCCTGCCCAAAACTGACGGTTACAGCCGAATTCTCTGTTTCGGCACAGCGCCGGAAGAACAGCTGCTCACGGACGGACGGGTGCATTTCATCCTCTGTACCGAAGAACAGTACCCCGGTGCGACCACCTTTGCCCCGCAGAATTATTCCGAGGCCATGCAGCGACTGGAGGTTTAACCCATCATGCGAAAAAATGAAAACGGACTCCAGTGGATTGTCGCCGAAACGGCACAGAAAAAGCTGCACTTTCCCTGGGGCGCTTGGGTGGTCTGTGCCGTTCTGACGGTGGGCTTCTGCTTGCTTTTAACCGCTGCATTCCCCTCTGTTCCCTACCCATGGTGGGCCATGACAGCAGCTGCGATTTTGGTGCAGGCGGCGTTGCTGATAGTATACCAAACCAGAATCGGGAACTGGCTCGTTCCAGCGGGCATCGGCGTGTTGCTTCTTCTGAGCTTGGCACTGAACAAGTTTGTCCTACCAGGTTTTGGAACACTGGCAAATGATTTCCTGACCCTGCTGACGAAAAAGACCGGGAAGATCTACCTGGACCTTGCGGCAGCGGATGCCCAATTTCTGCCTCTGGCGGTAACGGTTCTGCTACTGGCGGTGTCGCTGCTTCTCAGCCGCAGCGCATGGAGCGGACGGATGCTGCTGGCCTTGCCGATTCTGCTGCCCTGCTATGCAGCCCTGTTGCTGGGCTTATTTCCCATAGGCATCGGCGGTGGGCTGCTGATTATTGGCACGGTGCTGCTGATGGTGCAGCACACGGCAGAGGGAGAAGCCCTTGCAGGCGTTCCGGCGCAGCTGATCTTGCCGGTCCTGTGTGCAGCGCTGTGTCTGCTGATTGGCCTGTCCTGCCAAGACAAGCTGAATACAGACATGGTCGAGACGATGCAAACCCAGCTTCACCAGCGGCACTACGACAGCGATACCAATTCCATGCCGGAAGGAAACCTCAAGAACTTACCCGCCTGGAATAAAAGCGACACCCCGGCGCTGGAAGTCACAATGGAGCAGCCGGAAAAGGTGTATCTGCGTGGGCAGGTCTACGACACCTACACCGGCACCGGCTGGAAAGCAGCCGATACCGAAGAAACCGCCCAATATGAGGACCTTTTCTATTGGCTCCATGAGGCGGGTTTCTACGGCCAGAGTCAAATTGCACTGGCGGATGGCTATACGGAGACGGCCACACCGCTGTCCATGACTATACGAAATCTCTCCGCCTGTTCCGCCCACGGCTACTACCCCTACGCCGTCTACGGCAGCGAAACGCTGGCAGAGGACCGCATCGGGGACACGAATCTGCCCCCGGCAGAGAGCCTGTATTATCTGAAAGGCAGCGTCCCGGACTGGTATCAGATCCAGCGGAACCTCTCCACAGCCCAGGGCCGGGAAAACATCGAGACCTATCTGTCCAAGGAGCAGGCCTATGCCGACTATCTCCGGGCCGTGGACCTGCAAATGACCCAGGACAGCTGGGCCGTCCTCCAGCGGCAATTGAAGCTGGACACCCAGACCCGGACCATCAGCGACATCCGCACCATCATCTTTGACTATCTACGGGAAGCCATGACCTACGATGAGACTGCCCGGACCGTGAACGGCAGCGGCGACTTCCTGCAATATACGCTGGAGCGCAGCGGACACGGCTACAGCGTCCATTACGCCACGGCAGCGGTGCTGATGCTGCGCTACATGGGCGTTCCGGCCCGCTATGTGGAGGGGTATTACCTCTCGGCAGAGGATGCCGCCCGATACAAGGCCGGTGAGACCATTACCCTGACGGAAGAAAACGCCCACGCCTGGGCGGAATACTATGTCAGCGGTGTCGGCTTTGTGCCGTTCGAGGTGACTCCCGGCTACATAGACGACGAGGAACTGTCCCTGGGCGGCGACAGCCCGGATGAGAATACCTATGAGAACAACACCCAGCAATTTGTAGAGGTGGAGCAGCCAGAGGAGGTCAACGAGCACAAGCAGGACCGATTTACCTTCTCACTGAACGCCCATTACCTGCTGCTTCTTCCGCTGCTGCTGATCTTGCTGCTGGCCGAATGTATTTTCCATCGCCGCAGGGTGTTTCGGAAGAAGATGGCCGCTATCGACGCCGCAAACGACCGGGAGGCCATTGCCATGCGCTATGGCTATGCCGTTTGCCTGCTGCGCCACAGTACGGTGCAGTTCCCGGAGGATGCTGCGGAGGCCGCAGAACTGAATCAAAAGGCGCTGTTCAGCACCCAGGAGATGACCCCGGAGCAGCGCAAGCAGGTTGACTCATTTGCCGTGCGTGTACTGGATACCTGCAAGGGCAGCTGGACAACCTGGGAGAAAATACGGTACCGGCTATGGAACTGCCTGTATTGAAAACAAGGAGGAAGGAAAATGCACAAAAGAGTAATGGCTCTGCTGCTGAGTCTGGTGCTTCTGCTCTCTGCCGCCATGCCGGTCACGGCGATGGCCGCAGAGGAGTACGCCGGTAGCTTTGTGCTTGTGGCTATGAACGCCAACAGCACCATCGTGGAGCCGACCCGTATCCAGTATAAATCTGGGCAAACCATTCAACAGGCGCTGGCGGATTCAGATATTGACTTTGTCGGCCTGGAAAACGGATTCGTCTATGAGATCAACGGCGTTTCCGCCAATTACCTGCTCTATTATGACAAGGGTGGCTATAAGCTGGACGCTCCGGCTTCTTCCGTCAAGGCCCTTTGCTTCCATGTATCTTCGACTTATTCGGACGCAGCTATCCAGCTGATTATCCAAATGGCGGATTACCTGGACATGACCAACCATGTGCAGAATTATCCGGCAGCGGCCAATGCCTACGCAACGGCGCTGAAGGGCCTGCGGACGGCAACTGCCGACTCGGCAGGACCATTGCTGAAAAACCTGAAAGACGCCATTGCCGAATATGCGGCCCTTCTGGACGGGACCAAATACACCGTCTCCGCCACAGCAACCCAAAACGGCAATGCGGTGAAGGCACCGATCCTCTCCCTTACGGATGTCTATGGCAATGTCACCACCGGCACCGGCAGCGTCCAAGTCATCGCCGGCGACTATAAGTTCTGTGTGTCCGACGGCGGATATAACCGCACAGAGGGAACGCTGACGGTCTCCGCCGACGCCCAGGTCTCTGCGACCCTGCCCTACGGCGAGTGGTTCGGCAATATCCGGCTGCTGGATGTCGATCAAGAACCCTACCGCGCTGCACAAAACCGCGCGAACCACACGGCGCAGTATTGGATCGAGGATACAGCCAATGCTCTGAGTAGCGTGTACCTGAATGTTGTGATGGGCAATGTTCCGAATACCAAGACCACCAGGCTCCGCACCATTTATACCGGCACCAACGGCAAGGATATGTCGGGCACATCCCGCAGCTGGAACAGCACAGCCACATCTCTTACTTATCTGCTGACCTCTGGCATGGAGGGCAAGACCTTCGCGCTGGAAGCACAGTATACAGGCTCGGACGGCTACACGCAGATTCAGTCCTACGATGTCACCGTGACCCGTGTGCCCACGCTGAAGGCTCTGGCAGCCACGGCGGAGGGGACCAAGCTGCCCCTGGAGTTTGCGCCCAACACCCGGGAGTACAGCCTAAAAACCGTGTCCTCCACTGTGGATATTGACGCCGCACCATTTGGTGAGGATTATACCGTCACCGGAACCGGGGCGGTGCAGCTGACCGGAGACACGCAGGATCACATGATTCAGGTAGCAGCGCCCAACGGGGAGCAGAGCACCTATACCCTCCACATTCAGAAGGTAGCTTCCGTACCGGTGACGCTGGCTGTGCCTTCCGGAACAACGGTGCAGGTGATCAATGGAGCAGGCTCCGAGATTGCCCCGGTGGACGGGATCTATCACCTGGTCCCCAGCGAGAGCTATACCTGCATCGCCACGAAGAACACCTGGTATCATACGCAGATCACCTTCACGGCCTCCAGCGGACTGAATGTGTCCGTCCCGGAGCCTGTCACCACCGACTGGCTGACCGATCTGGCATTCTACAACGGCACCTATGCTTCCAGCCGGATCGCCTACGCCGCCGACAAGACCTTCACGGCGGCAGACCACACCTACAACTATACGGTGTCCGACTGCAACAGCTCCGTTGCCATGCAGGCCACGGCAACCGGAACCGTGACGGCGCTGTATCGGACCCAAAGCACCGTGCCGGAGATTCATAATCTCGCACGGATGGAGACGATCACAACGCCTGTCAGCAAAACGGGTCTTGCTCAGAGCCTGACCTACGCCGTGGCCAAGGCCGGTTACGGCCAGACGGTGACGATCCGCATTTCCAAGACAGAAAACGGCACTACCTACTATCAGGACTACGATATTCAGCTGCTGCGGCAGCTGCACCTGTCCAGCCTGACTATTGCCACAAAGGATGAGACACTGCCCTTTGTAACTCCAAAGGGCGCAACGGCCCGCTTTGATCGAGATACCACGGATTATTATGTTAAGGTAGACCGGGAGGCCGCCGCTCTCTACCTCTCCGGCACCTATCCCAACAGCAGCACAGACACCGCCTGCTGCGGCGGGTACTATGCCAAGGTCAACGGCGTACGCTATGATACGCTGGCCGGCGCGGAAGCGGTCCTGAACACAGGCCTTTATAATGAGGATATTTCGGTACAGGTCTGCCACGCAGATACCGGCAGCATTGAGCTGACCTATACCGTCCATGTTCAGAAAAGTGACCCCATCCAACTGACCATCCAAACGACCCCGGCGGATGCCACGGTGTTCCTGACCAACGACCTGAACGGCAAGCGCATCGTGGAGAAAAACGGCACCTACAGCCTGACCCCCGGTGCCAGCTATTCCTACACTACCACCTGCGCCGGGTACATCGGTCAAACGGTGGAGCACTATACCGCCCCCGACAAGGACGGTACACTGACCATTACGCTAAAGAAGGCTCCAGCCAACGACAAGCTCATCAATTTCGATTCTGCGTGGCCCCACTTACGCCAAAACAATGAGAATAACGGTGTGGTGGACTACAAGACGCCGGTCTACGCCAAGGATGCCGAGCTGTACTGGGCTACCTCCATTGGATCCGGCTACGATGTGAACGCCTGCGGCTGCCCCATTTTGGTGGACGGTGCCATCTACACCTACTCCGGCTCCCGCATTTACAAGGTGGATGCTATCTCCGGCGAAATTCTCATTGATAAGCCCATGGATCACAACTCCAGCTTCGCCATCAACCCGCCCACCTACGCCAACGGCATGATTTTCGTGGGCCTGTCTGACGGCACGATCCAGGCGTTCGACGCCAATACCCTGGACTCCCTGTGGATCTACCGGGACTCCATCGGCGGTCAGCCCAACAGCTCTATTGTCTATCACAATGGCTACATCTACACCGGTTTTTGGGTGGGCGAGATCAACGAGGCCCACTATGTGTGCCTGAGCGCCACCGACGAGGACCCCACGCAGACGATGGAAGAAAAGCTCCCCACTTGGTACTACACCAGCAAGGGCGGCTTCTATTGGGCTGGTGCCTATGTGTGCGATGACTTCCTGCTGATCGGCACGGATGACGGCGCTTCCGGCTACACCACCGGCAAGCCCAGTCTGCTGTCCTTTAACCCCAAGACCGGCGAACTGCTGTCCTCCTACAAGATGAATGTGACCGGCGACATCCGCAGCTCTATCACCCATTACAAAGGCAAGTATTACTTCACCAGCAAGGGCGGCTACTTCTACGAGGCCACTGTGGACGAAAAGGGTACCATTGAGGATGTCCGCACCTTGAAGCTCTACAACTATGCGGACGATCCCGCCAATCCCGCCATGTCCACCTGCACACCCACCATTTACAATGGGCGGGCCTATATCGGCATCTCCGGCACGGCACAGTTCGGCGCATACAGTGGCCATAACCTTACGGTCATCGACATCCCCAACTGGGAGATTGCCTATACGGTGCGCACCCACGGCTATCCCCAGACCAGCGGTGTTCTGACCACGGCCTATATGGAGGAGACAGGCTGCGTCTATGTGTACTTCTTCGATAACTTCACCCCCGGCAAGCTCCGGGTGCTGGAGGACAAGCCCGGCCAAACCGAGGTGTCTCTGAAGACCATGGAGACCTACACGGCCAGCGGTCAGACGGAGACCTATACGACGCCCTACAACATCTTCACGCCCAGCGGCGCACAGGCCCAGTATGCCATTTGCAGCCCCATCATGGATGAGTACGGCACGATCTACTTCAAAAACGACTCCGCCTACCTGATGGCCGTGGGCAGCACCATTGAACGCATCGAGGTCACGAAGCTGCCGGACAAGACGACCTACAATGTAAAAGACACTTTCGACCCCACCGGTATGCAGGTAACGGCCTACTACGCCAACGGCATGACCCGCGATGTGACAAAGTATGTCACCTGGTCCGATAAGCCGCTGAAGGCCAGTGATACCGACTTCCAGATCACCTTCCCCTACGCCATGTACCAAAACCGAGAAAACAGCGACACCCTGGAGATGGAATACGGCGTCCATTGTGACAAGCCCATGACCACCCTGACCCTGACCATTGCAGATCAGAGTGCAGTCAAATATGGAGATGTAAATGCAGATGGCATCATTGATGTCTCCGATGCCATGCTGATCTGCCAAATCTATCTGGGCAATGTTACCCCGACAGATACGCAGAAAAAAGCCGCCGATGTAAACGGCGACGGCACCATGGATGTCTCCGACGCCATGATGGTCTGCCAGTATTACCTGGGCAACATTACAAAGTTCCCGGTGGAACAATAAATCATAGTGGTACACGGAAATAAACCGGATATGAAATGGCCTCCCCAGCTTGCCCACCGTGCGCATTGTACGGTGGGTAAGCCGCACTGACGGCAAAAAAACATTTCTGCAAGGAGAAGACGCCTATGAAAAAACATTCCATTGCGCTGCTGCTCCTGCTGGTGCTGCTGACCGGCTGCGGCGCAAAGACAGAGGAGGCACCATGGCAGACCGCCTACCGTGAAACGGGTAAATATCTACAAGAGCAAGATACGCTTTCCGCAGGCTCTGTTGGCGGCGAGTGGGCGGTGATCGGCCTGAGCCGTGCCGGACTTCTCAGTGATGAGACTGCGCAGAGCTATGAGCAGACGGTAGAGGACTATGTCAAGCAAGCAGGTTCCGTGCGGCTGCACCAAGCGAAATCCACTGAGAACTCCCGCACCATCTTGGGCCTGACGGCTGCCGGATATAATGCCGCCAACATGGCGGGCGTTGATCTGACGGCGCGTCCCCGCTGGACGGCCTGTGCGCCTTTGCCTGCGAGGGCGGCGGCTTCCGTCACAGCGATGAGGTATGGCTACCGAGCAGGGCTTCTACGCACTGGCCGCCTGCGACCGCTTCCGGCAGGGCCAGACACGCCTGTTCGACATGACGGATATTGAGGTGAAGTGATATGCGGCGATCCAAACCTCTGTGCACATTGCTTCTGGCACTGCTCCTGCTGACCTGTGCCGGAGGGAAAACCGGCTCCTGTAGAGCCACAGGACAGCGATGTGGATGCGGACACAAAGTATACCTGCATCATATCCATCTCTTGCGAGACGATCTTGGACAATATTGATAAGTGCGTTGAGAGCAAGAAAGCCCTTGTGCCGGAGGACGGTATCATCCTTCCAGCCACAGAGGTAACGTTCAGCGACGGCGAAAGTGTCTACGATGTACTGCAGCGTGTCTGCAAGGCAAATAAGATACACATGGAGTCCAGCTTTACGCCGGTGTATAACAGTGCCTATATCGAGGGTATTCACAATCTGTACGAGTTCGATGTAGGGAAGCTCTCCGGCTGAATGTATGCCGTCAACGGATGGTTTCCTAACTACGGCTGCTCCCGCTACCAACTGAATAACGGCGATGTGGTGGAGTGGTGCTATACCTGCGATCTGGGAGAAGATCTCGGCAGTGGTATGGGAGGATAATGGAG
>ENA-OURZ01001205-OURZ01001205.1-human-gut-metagenome-genome-assembly--contig:-NODE-1205-length-29902-cov-6.533688_pt1 | contig 29902 bp, 29 predicted proteins | sample MGYA00242073_ERZ509195 | MGnify/ENA primary metagenome ERZ509195 (study PRJEB26280, sample SAMEA2338837) | human gut metagenome | biome: human gut; feature: human-associated habitat; material: faeces... | reverse complement strand
TTCCGCCGCACCTGTCAGCGGAAAAACGAAAAAAGCGGCGTTACCGCCGCAAAAACAGAATTTAGGGTTTATTGACAGACTGCTTTAATATTATTTTATTTTATTTAAAAGCTTTTTTATATAAGGGTAAAGCTGAAGAATAATTCCCGCCGCCATAAACGCTATGCCGATATAGTAATAAGCATACCCTATATCGCTTGCTAATATTATAGCTCCCGCAATTAAAAGCGCCGAATTAAATACCGTTTTCATAGCTTAGCCTCCTTTATACAATTCTGTTTTTACTTTTGCCGTTTAAAAAAGAATCTATATTTTCACAGGTAATTGAAAGCAGTCTTCTCCGCGTACTCAGCGGCGCCCATGCCGTATGCGGCGTGATTATTATATTGGGTGCGTCCGCCAAAACGCAGTCTTCGCTCATTGGCTCTTCCTTTAAAACGTCTATTGCCGCACCCGAAAGCCTGCCGCTTTTAAGCGCGTTTAAAAGCGCCGTTTCGTCTACCGTGCCGCCGCGCGAGGTATTTATAAAGACAGCTCCCCTTTTGCATTTTGAAAAGGCCTCTTCATTCATCATATTTTCACTTTGCTTGTTTAACGGGCAGTGAAGCGTTATAATATCGCTGTTTTTAAGCAGCGTATCAAAATCTGTAAACCTTGTAACGCCGTTTTCACGCACGGTTCTTGTGTAAACAAGCACGTTCATATTAAGGCCTGCCGCCGCCTTTTCAACAGCTTTTCCTATATTGCCGTAGCCTATTATACCAAGCGTTTTGCCTGCAACCTCATCAGTAGGAAATACAAGCGGCGAAAAAACAGGCGAGCGTTTCCAGCCGCCCTCCTTAACAAATTCGTTATACCGCGGTATATTTGTATAATGCAAAAGTATATAGGCTATAACCTGCTGCGCCACCGCGTTTGTTGAATAGCTGCCCGCATTGCACACCGCAATGCCCCTTTGCTTTGCAAGCGTAATATCTATATTGTTGTATCCCGTTGCAAAAACGCCGATATATTTAAGATTCGGCGCGGCGTTTATAACCTCGCTGTCAATAACAGTTTTATTGCAAAGCACAATATCCTTATCAGCAACCTCTTTTAAAAGCTCTGCGCGGCTTATGTTGCCGTATTCGGTTATTTCGCCGTATTTTTTTAAAGGCTCAAGCGACAGATCGCCGCCGGATGTTAATGATGCGCAGTCAGTTATCAGAATTCGCATGCTTTTGCGTTACCTTTCGTTTTGTGCCGTCCGGCTCTAAAATATAGGTGTTTTCAAGCTGAGAAATAAGACTTCTTTTATATGCGTCTATATATTCGCGGCGCAGCTTCTGCTGTTCCGCTTTTTCTTCTTCTGTAAGGCCCTCCGCTTTTTGCTTTTTTGCAAGGGCGTTAATGCGTTTTATTTTTTCCTCGGTCATATTTCGTTTCTTCCCTCTAAGGCGCGCGCCAATGTAAATTCGTCTGCGTATTCAAGGTCTCCCCCAACGGGAATACCGTAAGCCAGACGCGTAACCTTTATACCCATAGGCTTTATAAGGCGCGAAATATAGCTTGAAGTAGCCTCGCCCTCGACCGTTGGGTTGGTTGCCATTATAATTTCCTTAACCTCGCCCGAAGCAAGCCGCGCCATAAGCTCTTTTATTCTTAAACTGTCCGGTCCTATTCCGTCCAGGGGCGAAATAACCCCGTGCAAAACGTGGTAAAGCCCCGTAAATTCGCGTGTGCGCTCAAACGCCATAACGTCCTTAGGCTCCGCCACAACGCATATGACCGAGCGGTCCCGCTTTTCATCGGAGCATATACTGCATATCTCTTCGTCCGTAAAGGCTTGGCAGACCTTGCAAAAATGTATTTTTTTGCGTGCGTTAAGCAGTGCCGAAGCAAATTTTTCTGCGTATTCGGGCGGCTGCTCCAAAATATTAAAGGCAAGGCGCTGAGCGGTTTTTTTACCGATACCCGGCAGTCTTTCAAACTGAGCTATAAGCTCGGTAAGCGGAACTATTCCGTTAGCCATTCCGTTCTCCTATCCGCCGCTCGTTAAAAAAGCCCCGGCATATTAAGTCCGCCGGTGATGGCACCCATTTCGTCTTCGGAGGTTTTAACCGCATTTGCAATAGCCTCGTTCACCGCAACGGTTATAAGGTCCTCAAGCATTTCAACATCGTCGGGGTCTACAATTTCGGGTTTTATTTTTATTTCCTTTACGGTGTGCTTTCCGTCTACCGTAACCGAAACGGCTCCTCCGCCCGATACTGCGGTAAATTCGCGCTGTTCTATATCCTCCTGCAAAGCGGCCATATCCTGCTGCATTTTCTGCGCCTGCTTTAACATCTGCTGCATATTTCCGGCGCCGCCGGAACCGGGTAATCTTACTTTCATTTTTTTGCTCCTTAATTTATTTCAAAATTTTTAAGCTTATCCGCAAGCGCCGCCAGCGGATCGCTTTTTTCGTTTTTCTGCGCCGCTTTATACGGCCCTAATTTATAGGTAACGCCAAGCACCGTATGCGCGGCTTTTCTTATGCTGTCTTTATAATATCCGTTATTGCCGTTTATAAGCGAACGGAACTGGCTGTTCGGTGCGTCTATAAGCAAATACTGCCCCTTTATATACGCCCTTGAATTATTTAAAACGCCGTGTATTAACGGGCAGGTGGTTTTTACAACGCGCATTATCTCGCTCCACTGAGCCTCCGGCACCGCAGAAACACCTTCTGCCGTGTTCTGTGCGGCGGCGGTATTATCCGAAACATCGGGCGGTTCGGGCAGCGGTATTTCGTCGTCGTATTCCGGCTCCGCCGACGTCTCATGCTCCGTTTTTTCAGGCTCTGCCGCGGCAGCCTGCGGTCTTCTCACAGCGCCCTGTTCAAGCAATGTAACCCTTTTTTCAAGCGAAGCAATATCGCCCGAAAGCTGCGGCTCGCACAGCTTTAAAAGCGTAAGCTCCGCCTCGCACCGGCGGTTTCCGCTTTGCATACGCCCTGCCGCTGCCTGCAAAACCGAAATTGCGCGCATTATATCCCTTATATCATAATCCTCCGCCTGCTCTTCAAGCTTTTTAAGCTTTGCGGCGGAGCAAACGATAGGTTTATTGCCGCTTTTTACGGTTTTAATTATCATAAGATCGCGGTAATGCGAGGTAAGCTCGCCTATAAGGCGCTGCATATCAACCGAATTGTTATAAAGACGGTCGGCAAGCATAAGAGCGGCCTCGGTATCGTGTTTTTTAATACAGTCGGTAAGCTCGTTTAAATACTCGCCGCCCGCCATACCGCAAACCTTTTCAACCGTTTCCTCGGTTATATCGTTTCCTGCCGAGGCGCACAGATCCAAAACAGAAAGCGCGTCTCTCATTCCGCCGTCTGCCGCGGCGGCTATAAGCGCCGCCGCACCGTCGGTAATGTTAAGCCCCTCGTTTGAAGCCACATATTTTATTCTGCCGCATATTTTATCGGGCTCAATACGCTTAAAATCAAACCGCTGACAGCGCGATAATATGGTTGCGGGGAGCTTGTGCACCTCGGTTGTGGCAAGTATGAATATAACATGTTCGGGCGGTTCCTCAAGCGTTTTTAAAAGCGCGTTGAAGGCGCTTATGGTAAGCATATGCACCTCGTCTATAATATAAACGCGGTATTTTGAAGAAGAAGGAGCAAACGCCACCCTGTCGCGCAGCTCTCTGATACTGTCCACACTGTTGTTGGAGGCGGCGTCTATCTCAACTATATCGGTATTCTCGCCGTTTTCCACCGAAAGACAGCTTTCGCATTTAAGGCACGGGTCGCCGTTTTCGGGAGAAAGGCAGTTTACAGCCTTTGCAAGTATTTTGGCACAGCTTGTTTTGCCGGTACCCCTTGTTCCCGTAAATAGATAGGCATGTACCGCCTTACCCTTGGAAAGCTCGTTTTTAAGCGTGTTTGTAATATGCTCCTGCCCCACAACATCGGAAAATGTTTTGGGCCTGTATTTTCTGTAAAGCGCCTGATAAGCCATACCGCACCTGCCTTTAAAATAAAATTACGTACTCAAGTGTACGAACGAACCGATTTACTGCGGCGCACGGAAACAACCGCTTAATGCTGCTCGGTTCCCCGCCTGACATGGTTCGCGGCGCTCCGTCGCACAGGACCCGCCCGTTCGCACGCTTGAATACGCAAATTCTTTTCAGTAAAGGTATTTTATCACATTTTTTTTAAATTTACAATACCTAACATATAAAATGTTGAAAAAAATTCATAATGCTGATATAATTAGGTGGTACAGTAATATTAAAGGGAGTGTTTTTTTGAAAGGAATTACCGTAAAAGAATTATTCGGCGAGAATAATACGTTGGCGTCCGAGCTGCTTAACAGCGTTACCTATCCGTTCGAGGCGCTTGCAAAAATAAGCGACTATATTAAAAGGATAGGTCCGACGCTTGACCCCGATATATATGAGCAAAAGGGCGAAAACATCTGGATAGCGCGCTCGGCAAGGGTTGCTGCAAGCGCAAGCATAACCGGTCCCTGCATTATAGGCGAGCGCACCGAGGTACGCCACTGCGCGTTCATACGCGGCAGCGCGCTTGTGGGCGACGATTGCGTTGTGGGCAATTCAACAGAGCTTAAAAACGTTGTGCTCATAGGCACCGTTCAGGTACCGCATTACAATTATGTGGGCGATTCGATACTCGGCTTTCACTCGCATATGGGCGCGGGCTCAATAACCTCTAACGTTAAATCGGATAAAACGCTTGTAGTTATAAAATCGGACGATGAAAAAATGCCTACGGGGCTTAAAAAAATGGGCGCGGTACTCGGCGATTATGTAGAGGTAGGCTGCGGTTCTGTGCTTAACCCCGGCACGATAATAGGCAAAAACACAAATATATATCCGCTTTCAATGGTTCGCGGCGTAATACCGGAAAACAGCATTTACAAAAAGTCCGGCGAAATTGCAGTAAAACGATGAGCGTTGAAGTTTGGGATATTATAGATGAAAACGGCGTTCCTACGGGAAGAACCACCCTGCGCGGCCGCTGCCTGCTTAAATCAGGCGAATATCACCTTGTGGTGCATATATGGATAGTATCGCAGGACGGCAGGTTTTTGATCCAGCGCCGCGCAGACGATAAAAAGCTTATGCCCGGCGAATGGGCTGCAACCGGCGGAGCCGCGGTATCGGGCGAGGATTCCTTTACCGCCGCCGCGCGCGAGCTTTACGAAGAGCTCGGCATACGCTCAGACAGGCAAAGCCTTAAAAAGCTGTTAAGAATAAAGCGCCGCAGCTCGCTTTTGGATATATGGGTTATAACCGATAATACGCCCGAAAGCCGCTTGACTCTTCAAAAATCCGAAGTGGCCGAGGCCAAGTGGGTAAGCGAGGCACAGCTTCGCAGTATGATAGAAAATGGCGAATTTCACAATTACGGAAAAGAATATTTTGACAGCGTATTTGAAAAAATCACTAAACACAAAGGAGCCGTTATATGAGTCTTAAAACCGAAGGCGTAACCTGCGCGAGGTGTCACGCATACCTTTTTCCCGAAGACGATATTGTTTACTGTCCTGTTTGCGGCGCGCCGCACCACAGGGAATGCTATAACGAGCTTGGTCACTGCGCGCTTGAAGAGCTGCACGGAACCGATAAGCAATATGATAAAGCGGTTGCCGCCGAAGAGGAAAAACGCGCGGCTAATCCGGGAGTAGATATAGACGCCGAAAACGCAAAGGGACAGATAACCTGCGGAATGTGCCATGAAAAATACGATTTTTCGCTTAACAGCTGCCCCAAATGCGGAGCGCCCAATATAGCAAAGGCTGGCGGCAGCTTTGTAAGCTTTGACTTTTTGGGCGGCGTTCCAGCCGATTATGATATAGGCGACGGCATTACCGCAGACGAGGCAAAGCGTTTTGTGGCAGCAAACACACCGCGTTATATACCTAAATTTGCGGCGCTTAACAGCAAAAACCGTGTTTCTTGGAACTGGGCGGCATTCCTTTTCCCCTGCGGCTGGATGCTATCGCGCAAGATGTATAAAAACGGTATTATAGCAGGTCTTTTAACCGTAATATCAAGTATTTTATATCTGCCGCTCAATAACGCGATATATAAGTTCGGCTTTTCCGATACTGCTACCACCGCAAGTATTGCCGGCAATGTTTTAAGCCATATTTCCGAAATAGGCACGGCTGTTATCGCCGCGGCAATGATAGGGTTTTTAATGAATATTGCAATAAGAGTGTTTTCATCGATCTTCGGCGATTATCTTTATAAAAAATATACTGTTGAATCAATCAAGAAGATCCGCCGCGAGAGTGAGGATATGGACGAGGATTACAGGCGGCTCGGCGGAGTTAATATTTTTCTTTTCCTTATAGGCGCGCTTGCCGTACAGTATCTTCCGGCAATTATAGCCGTTTTCATTTAGATTTAAAGGAGAAAAGGCAATGGATAAAAAAATCTGTCCCGATTGCGGAACCGAAAACGAAAAAGAGTATATTTACTGTAAAAACTGCGGCACTCCGCTGAAAAGCAAGCCGTCGGCGGAAGAAAAACCGCAGGCTACGCAATTTGTTTCATCTGACGCCGTGAACGGCGAACAGCCCAAAGCCGAAAGGCAGGCTCCCCCGCCCTACGGCTCGCCGTATATGCCTTACGGCTATACCGATTACACGGTAGACGGCATACCCGCAGACGAGGTAATGACCTTTGTAGGCAAAAAGGCAGCCGATATCTGCCCTAAATTTATGCGTATGGAGCTTACAAAATCAAAGGTATCGTGGTGCTGGCCGGCGGCTGTTTTGGGCTTTTTGTTCGGTCCCATGGGCGCGGCACTTTGGTTTCTTTACAGAAAAATGTATAAAATAGGCGGCATACTGTTAGGCATAGGCGCGGCGTTTACCGCAATTTTTGCCGTTATAAATTACGGAGATAATTCCCAAAGCCTTAAAAGCATATTTGAGGCTATTACAAACGGTACCGTTTCATTAAACGGTATCTTAGATGACGCGGCCTCGGAAACCACGGTTTTAAGTGTAATAACAAGTGCCGCCGAAAATTTAATAAGCCTTGTAACAGGTATACTTTCAGGCATTTTCGGCTTTTACGCCTATAAGGAGCACTGCATAAAAACAATTTTCGCTTTCAGAAATACCTGCGCCGATATGCGTTATTACCGCATAGGGCTGCACTCGATAGGCGGCGTTTCAGGCGGAGCTCTTGCAGCCGGTATAGTTTCAATTATTATATTAAATAACGCAGTTTCGATAATTACAACAATTCTTGCACTTACTTAAATAACAGAAACGGAGAGAAAAGCTTATGAAAATCAGAAAAGCTATTATTCCCGCGGCAGGGCTCGGAACACGCGTATTGCCTGCCTCTAAGGCGTTACCCAAAGAAATGCTGCCGATAGTTGACAAGCCTGCAATACAGTATATTGTCGAAGAGGCCGTAAGGGCGGGCATTACGGATATACTTATAATTACAAACCGCGGCAAGGGCGTTATTGAAGACCATTTCGATCATTCGGTAGAGCTTGAGCAAATGCTTAAAAAACGCGGCAACACCGCAATGCTTGAAACGCTTGACAAGGTAGCCAACCTTGCAAATATTTATTATATCCGCCAAAAAGAAACGCGCGGTCTCGGCGACGCGGTGCTTCGCGCAAAGGAATTTGTAGGCAGCGAGCCCTTTGCCGTGCTTTACGGCGACGACGTTATTATAGGTGAACCGCCCGCAATCGGCGAGCTTTGCGAGGCATACGAAAAATACGGAAAAAGCGTTGTGGGAATCAAAGAGGTTTCCGATGAGCTTATTGTAAAATACAGCTCGCTTAAAGCCGAAAAGCTTGACAGTAAAAATTATTCCGTAACCGATATGATTGAAAAACCGAGCCTTGAAACAAAGTTTTCAAACTACTCAATACTCGGCAGGTGCGTGCTTGACAACGAGATTTTCAGCATTTTAGAGCGCACCCCCTTAGGCGTGGGCGGCGAATTGCAGCTTACCGACGCTATGCGCACGCTTGCGGTAAAATACGGTATGATAGGCGTTGATTTCAGCGGCACGCGCTATGATATGGGCAATAAGTTCGGCATTTTAAAAGCAAATATAGAGGTTGGTCTTGCCCACCCCGAAATTGCCGACGAGCTTAAAAAATATATAAAGGAACTGGCAGAAACTCTTTAATGTATACTTCGCTTTTTCTCGATCTTGATAACACTCTGCTTGATTTCAACAAGGCTGAGACATATGCCATAAGCAAGGTTTTAAAGGAAAACCGGCTTCCCTTTGACGAACCGACAGTAAAGCTTTATTCCAAAATAAACCGTAGCTTTTGGGAAAGCTTTGAACGCGGTGAAATACCTAAAAGCGCAATTTATACCGGACGCTTTGAAAAGCTGCTTTCGGTTCTTGAAAGAAACGGCGACCCGCAATCTCTTTCAAAGCAGTACGGCGAAGCGCTTTCATACGGCTTTTTTACGGTTGATGGCGCTTTTGCGCTGCTCGATTATTTAAAGAATAAGGCATACGGGATATATGCCACAACAAACGGGCTTTCCACTACCCAGTACCGCCGCATAGAGGGTTCGGGGCTTGGCAAATACTTTGATAAGGTATTTGTTTCGGAGGACGCGGGGCATCAAAAGCCCGAAAAAGCGTATTTTGATTATGTTATTTCAAACATACCCGAAAACGATAAATCCAAAATGCTTATTGTGGGCGACAGTCAAAGCTCGGATATTTTAGGCGGTATAAACGCCGGTATAGATACCTGTTGGTATAATCCCGAAGGTCTTAAAGCAAAATACCCCTCAAAATACACAATAGCCTCGCTTGAAGGGCTTATGAGCATACTGTAAAAAAACACCGGAGCCTTTAAAAGGCTCCGATCAGTCTGTCGATAAACCCCAAGTTTTATTTTTGCGGCGTTTACGCCGCATTTACGTTTTTTCGCTGACACGTGCGGCGAAAAAACACCTTGTAAGCGAAAAACCGCTTATTCAGCGGTTTTTCAAGGGCACTGGGGTGGTATTGGCGGGGATAGAGTGCAGTCCGAAAATCTCTGATTTTCGAGCGAACGGCATTCCCGTCCAAGAGCGTGTCGACTTTTTCGACACGCTCATCGGAGCCTTTAAAAGGCTCCGGTGTTTTTTATCCCTGCAGCCCGCGGGACTGCCTGTCCATATCCTCTACCACTATATCGAATATCTCGCCCAAGGTCGAGCAATATTCAAGCACCTTCCACGGCTCGTTTGTATGAAAATGTATTTTTATAAGCTCCTCATCGCCTACCGCAAGCAGGCAATCGCCCTTAAAATTTTCGGTAAAATAATCGTTTATCGCGTCCTCGTCAAGTCCCTTGCCCTCAATAAGCAATTGTGTGTCATACTTAAATTCCATCATAATTCGCTCCTTTTATAATATACTATATAATAACCTTTAAACGGGGCATTGTCAACTAAACAAAATTAACAATTTGTCTGTTGACTCAAATTATTTCCGATGTTAAAATTAGGAAAAAGGAGTTGATATTATGGCACTCAGTTGTAATAACGTTAAGGATTATGTGATTTTGTGCGAGGACGGCGCCTTAAGCGCGCAAACAGTATCGGACATTAAGGAGCATTTAAACAGCTGCGAGGATTGCCGCGCATATTATGAGGAATGCGGCGTCACTTCCCTGCCCGAAGAACCGAAATGCCGCATTTTAGGTAAAGCGATCACCAAAAAAACCGGTATTGCCGTAGCCGCGGCGGCAGGCGTTGTTTCGCTTATTGCGGGAGCGGCTTATATTGTAACAAAAATGTTTTCCGATAAAGATTAAACAATACTCGCATCAGCGGCTTTTCGAACAAGCAAATACCTCGGCATTAAAACCGAGGTATTTTTGTTAAGCATTATGAATTTTATTTGATAAAACATATTTAACGCTCGGATCATATTTTTTGCCTATAATATGTATTATAAGCTCCTCGCCCGATGAAATAACCGCCAAAGCCGCAACCGCACAGGAATAAGCCGCGCCTATATCCGTATAGAAAAGATAAGGCACCGCAAAAACAGCTAAGCCGGTAAGCTTGTTTAAATATGTATGAAGCGAAGCAAACCTGCGATATTTAACAGCCGCAACAGTATAAGAAATAATACGCAAAATTAAAGCCAAGCCCACTGCAAGCCATATTCTTTTAGGCAAAGCCGAAATTAAAGACGGCAGCAGCTTTAAAAGCATAACCGTATAAAATATTATATCCGATACCGAATCAAGCCTTGCGCCGAATTCGCTTGCCGTTCCTGTTTTTCTGGCAAAATAGCCGTCAAGCACATCGGTTATTCCCGTAAGGGTGTATATTAAGTAAAATACCGCCGAAGGCACTTTTAAAAATACAAGCACTATTGTACCTAAAATCCTTAAGGCGGTTATCTTATTCGCGCTTATCTTTAACCTGCTCATAATCTTTCCTAATTCGTTTATTTTTAACTGTAAATATTTTACTCTAATAAATCGTGAAAATCAAGGAAAAAATCTTTTCGGTATGGTATATAATTCGTTTTGATTATTTTAAAATAAAATTTTTTAAAAAAACTCTTGACATTATTAAAAAATCGGTTATAATAAAATAGTAATCATTACTGATTTAGGTGGTCCGATGAAAAACTATTCAAGGCAGCGCGAGGCCATATTGCAGGTTTTGCGCTCAACCGACACACACCCCTCAGCCTCCGCGGTTTATAACGAAGTGCGCAAGCTTATACCCAATATAAGCCTCGGAACGGTTTACCGTAATTTAGCGGCTTTGGCTGAAGACGGTTCTGTGCTTTCTCTTTCGGTGGGAGACGGATATGAGCATTTCGACGGGAACGCTTCCCCACACGCTCATTTGCACTGCAAGCAATGCGGAAAAATTTTCGACGCACCGCTTGAGCGCGATTTTCTTGCCGATACCGCAAAGCAAAACAGCTTTAAAAGCGAAACTACGGTATATATAGCTTACGGTGTGTGTAAGGCCTGCAGTTTAAAATCGGAAAACCGAAATAATAAAAAATCGGAGGAATAAAAGATGAAAAAATTTGTATGTCTTGTATGCGGTTATGTTTACGAGGGCGAAAGCGCTCCTGAGGAATGTCCTATTTGCCACGCTCCGGCTTCAAAATTTGCCGAGCAGTCGGCTGAGAAAACATGGGCTGCCGAGCACGTTGTAGGCATAGCCAAGGGTGCGGATCAGAGAATAATCGACGGTCTTCGCGAAAACTTCAACGGCGAATGCACAGAGGTCGGTATGTACCTTGCAATGGCGCGCGTTGCCCACAGAGAGGGTTACCCCGAAATCGGTCTTTACTGGGAAAAGGCGGCATTTGAAGAGGCTGAGCACGCAGCAAAATTTGCCGAGCTTTTGGGCGAGGTTGTTACCGACAGCACCAAGAAAAACCTTGAAATGCGTGCCGACGCCGAAAACGGCGCCACAATGGGCAAATTTGAGCTTGCAAAGCTTGCAAAGGAGCTTAATCTTGACGCCATTCACGACACCGTACACGAAATGGCAAAGGACGAAGCAAGACACGGCAGAGCGTTTGAAGGACTGCTCAAGCGTTATTTCAATAAGTAATAAAGCCGCATAAATAAAGGCTTTACGACAATTAAAGCTACAGGCACGGATTTTACTCCGTGCCTGTATTTTATATAACGGTGTGACCTTAGGTGTGAATTTCGGTTATTGCAGGATGTGAAAATATGCCTTGTGGGATTACAAGTGGGATTTTATACAAAAACAAAGATACATACAGTTATGCCAGCTCATATATCATTGCACATATTAAAAAGAATATCGGCAGAGTAACCGCAATTGTTAAAATATCTATAAGGATACCTCTGCCCGATATATTCGTTTTTCTTATCTTTATGTAAAAAACGACCGATATTATAAAGCACAACAGAGCAACTGCTCCGCCCGCTATGCTGAACGGGTATGAAACAGGATTTTTGGATACTTCATGAAAGGAAACAATGCTGTGCCATATAAAAAAGCAAGCCAGTCCCGCCGCGCCAAAAAAGGAAATTGCCAAAGCAAGCGCGGTGGTTTTTGAAATTTTAAACGCTGCCGCTTTGTCTTTTTTACCGTTCATCTTATTATTACTCCTTTAATGGGTAAATCGCTGTTATTCAGCTGCCTGATAACATTTCGTATTAAAAGCATGTCGCAATTACCGAAATCAACGTGAACAAGCACCGAATTACCGCTCGGTTGCATTTCTTCGCCGTCCTCAATAAGCTGAACAATGTGTATGTTGCGATCATTGTCCTTATTTCGCCTGTTGTAATTATACGCCCACTTTTCAATAACCGAAAGAACCCTCTTCGCCGTCGAATAATGATTATTACGCCGCAAGTCCCGAACTGTCAAAATATTTTTCCGATGAATCGGTGTGGAATTTAAGCTCCGAAAAATGAAAAAATTATTTAATCCCGTTTTCCGAGCTTTCGGATTAACGGTTTAATAATCGGTTTATATGAAGAATTACCGATAACCGCCAAAGCTGAGCCTTTTATAGTTAACGGCGAAGCATATAATTTCTGCCGCCGCCGTGATTACCCACGAAAAAATATACAAAAGATACAGTGACGGAATGGTATGGAAATAAGCAAATACGGTATATATCCACACCACACGGAACACGCAGGAGCCCATAATCACAATAACAGTGGGAGCAAGACTCTTTCCGATACCGCGGCAGGCTGCGATAGTGCAATCCATAAAGGCACTGAAAGCATATGAAAAGCACATTATCCGAGTGCGCTGCAGCCCCGCTTCAATAACCGCTTCGTCATTGGCAAACAAAGATAAAAACTCTCTGCCGAACAGGAACAGCGCCCCTCCGAGCACCGCACCTGCCAAAAAGGAATATGCAATGCCGATAAAATAGCTTTTCAGCACACGGTCGCGCTTTGCCGCCCCAAGGTTCTGACCCATAAAGGTTGAACAGGCGGTATAAAACGCCGCCATAATGTTGTAAATAACGGCGTCGGCATTGGCTGCTGCGGCATTTCCCTCAACCATAACGGAATCAAAGGAATTTACGGCACTCTGTATAAAGAGGTTGGCAACGGCAAAAATGGCGTTTTGCAGTCCCGCGGGAATTCCTAAGCCGAGAATACGTTTTTCCTCAAACCTGTCAAGCCCGTTTTTAAGCTCATTAAAGTGAAATCTGCAGTCCTCCCCGTGCCGCCCCATATGTATAAGTATCAGCACCGCCGACGCATACTGCGAGATAATACTGGCAAGCGCAACGCCGTCCTCCGCCATATTGCATACTATAACGAAAAACAGGTTTAAAAGCACATTCAAAATCCCCGCTATCATAAGATATGTAAGCGGACGTTTTGTGTCACCGTTTGCACTGAGCACGCCGTTGCCGAAGTTGAAGATACCGAGTGCCGGCATACCGAGCGCATAAATTCGGAAATACAGCACTGCTCCCTCAATAAGATCGTCCTTGGTGCCGAGCAGTTCGAGCATAAACCGTGCGGAAATAAGGCAAAGCACCATAATAATGCAACCCGCCGCAAGGCACAGCACAAACGAGGTACGGATAGAGGCGGACGTGCGCTCTTTGTCCCGTGCGCCGAGGTGCTGCGCTATACGAACGTTTACGGCGCTTCCCATACCTATAAGAAAGCCTGTAAACAGCGTTACAAGTATCGTGGTAGAGCCTACCGCGCCGAGAGCCTCGGCACTTGAAAATTTGCCCACAACAGCCACGTCCGCCATATTGAAAAGCACCTGCAAAAGCTGCGAAAGCATAAGCGGAACGCTTAAAAGAAGCATATTTTTCCACAAAGAGCCGACCGTCATTTGAATTTCGCCGTGCGCGCTCTTTGAACCGGAAGACAGATTTGCCGCCATATCGTTAACCCCCGAAAGCTTACATAATTCGCATATATAGCTAAAGCCTTTATGCCTGAATACAAAAACAAAAGTAATTATACTGCAAAGGCGGAAAAAACTCAATGCTTTTCATTATAATTGTCGAATTTTTTTGTATTTTAATAATCAAGCAGCCATCGCCTGAAATCGGCAATGGCTGCTGCGTTTTAAAAAGCAATTATTACAAAATGAGGCGGTGCGGCTGCGTCCGTCAAAGGCAGGATGGGGAGCTTGCCTCATCCACAGACGCGAGCCGTAAAGAAACGCGTCATCAGCTTACTTAATTTAAGGTAACGGTAACTGTACCGATTACCGTATCAGCAGGCGTTTCGCTGCTCAAAGCGCCGGAAACGGTCAGTGTATCCGAACCGTGAGGGGCATTGCTTATATCTGTACCAACGGCAGTAGCAAGGTTTAATTCACCTTTTTCGAATTTTCCCGCAATGTCGGTATAATTATCTGCAGCAGTGTAGCTAAGCTTTGCGGTAACAGCGGTGTTGGAGTGGTTTGTAACGGTTACGGTATTGCCTTTAGACGACCAGCTTGCGTCATATTTATGGGTATCGGGATCCCATGCGCCGTCGTTATAGGTGAAGCTCATTTCGCCCCAGGTAATATCTACACTGTAAACGATTGTTGCAGAATCACCCGCACTATAAGTAGCCTTAACGTCCTTAACGGCGCTGCCGCCTTTGCCGATGGTATCGGTATCGGCAGCAAATGCAGGAACAGAAGCTGCCGTAAGAGCCAAAGCAAAAGTAAGAATAAGTGCAAAGATTTTTTTCATAATTTTTCATCCTTTCGGTGTAATTGTTATTTATATCAACCCTGCGGCTGTGCTCCGCCTTTGCCGGAGCGCGGCTTTCGGGGTTAATAGCTTAACGGTTGTTATTTTGTTACCGTAACGGTTACGGGAATCTCGGCGTTCAGCGTAGCCCAGCGGTCGGTTGCCCTGTCGTAAAATGAAACTACGAATTTTCCGTCGTATACCCCTGCGGTAAGCTTTTTCTCCGCGCCCTCTGCCAGATCCAGCTCCGTCGCCTTTGTGCCGGGCGTCAGGCTGCCGGATTGCAGGATAACGGTATCGCTGATAACCAGCTGCACTATGGCGTCCTGATTGGATTTGGCGGGATTGCCGAATACCAGTGAAGCCTTCCTTTTTGTCAGGTCAATATCCACCGTTTTTGAGTAGTTCAGGGATACTGCGCCGCCGCCATCGGGTGCTTCTAACTTCTTATCGGAATTATCGCCCACAATGGGCTCCGCATTTGACTCGATCTTAGGCGGGATAGGCGTATCGCCCGATGCCGGCGTTTTTTTCCTGCCGCAGTAATAAAGTGCTAAAGAGCTTACGCAAAATGTAATCAGAAGCAATAGCAGCAGAAGCAAAAGCAACAATAAAAGCCACCGCTTTTTCTTCTTTTCCTCTTTTTCGGGAGCGTTTTCAATTTTCTTTTCTTCCATTATTTATTCCCCCCAAGGTAAACGGTTACCCTGCCTACGGTCTCAGCGTTCATATCGCGTTTCGGCTTACCGTTAAGATTAAGCCAAGCGTATTTTTTATCCCCTGCGGGCAATGCCACGGGAGCTTCAATATCGGCGCCCTGTTCGTCTGCAAAGCTTCCGGCTACCGAATCGTCTACCTGCGTATAAACAAAGGATACGGTAACCTCGCCCTCTCCCCCGTTCTCAACGGTAATCATATTTCCGTCAGTGCTGTCTGCCTTCCATTCTCCTATCGGGCAGTCGTGAGTTTCGGGATCCCATACGCCGTCTGTATAGGTGAACGACATTTCGCTCCAGGTAATGGTAACGGATATTATCTGCCTTTCTTCATAGCCGCAAACCTCACAGGTGCGCTTGCCGTCTACCCATTCGCCGAAGATATGGTCTGCCGAAGCGTCAGTACTGTCGCAGTTTGCGCACTTTTTCCTATGCCCGTTCTCGTCGGTCACCCAAGTGCCGTTTTCGTAATCATGGTCTCCGTATGATGTTTCTTCAAAGGTTGTGTAGTCGCACCGCAAGCAGGTGTCATAAGCATTATAGCCCTTTTCCGTGCAGGTTGCGGCTTTTGCTTCATGATGTATAATATCGTGATTATTGGAATCGATCTCGCCGTACTCGGCACCGCAGACCGCGCATTTTGCCTTTTCGGTACAGGTTGCCTCGCCGCCGTAATGGGCGATGTGCGTCCAATGCGCATACAGGGTATATATGCTGCCTACCGCCGTACCGCTTGTGACCTTTGTTCCGCCTGAGGCTGCCGTGTACCAACCGTCGAAAGCGTATCCGCCCCTGCTTAGCCTTGGCAGTTCGTCATATTTTCCGTCCTTAGCAAGCTTCAGCACGGTGCTATCGCCGTCCGTCAGCGCATATACGGTAACGGAATCCGTGCCCTGATTACCCGACGCGTCGGCGGCGGTCACTGTATAAACGCCACCCTTTGTCACGGTAAACGAAGCGGTGTATTCGCCGCCTCCTAAATCGGTTACGGAAAGTTTCTCGCCGTTTTTCGTAGCCGCAAATAATGCCTTGGCTTCGTAAATTCCTACCTCTACGTCAAGGCTTGCTTTATCGACCGTATCATCTGCGTAAAGCCGCACGTCCGGTGCTATGCCGTCCACATTTTCCGTCACTTCAATTTCCTTAGAGACGAAATGCCCTGCAGCGTCGGTAACAACCACCATGTAGCTGCCCGCCTCTGTCAATATAAAGCTGCCGGTAAGGTCGGTTGTTTCCGCTCCGTCAGGCAGGCGGACCGTTACATTGCTGTTGCCGTTTGGGCTTACGAAATAGGAATATGTAACGCCGTTTGCCGCAGTGCTTTTCTTGGTAACGGTAAGGGTTGGCGCATTCAGGTTGACAGTATAAGATTTTGATTTTTTGCTTGCGCTGCTGTTCCCCACATTGTCAGTGGCGGTAACGGTGAGCGTATGCGTACCCGTAGAGTTAGGGCAAACGGTGGAATAGGTACCGTCCCCGTTATCGGTAACAGCAGCGTCGGCAGTGCCCCATTTCGCCGTGACGGTATTAACGCCGGAGCCGCCGTCGGCAACCGAAAATGTAAGCCTTACCCGCTCGGTATAGGAGCTTCTGTCAAGGTCGTTTATAGTGATAGTCGGCGCAGTCGTATCAATTCTGCTTACCACCGCCTGCCGCACCATAGTTTCGCCGTTATGGGGAAGCGTGAAGGTATACACTCCGTTGGCAGTTGCAGTGTAGGTAAATCCTATACCGCTGCTTCCTATTATCTGCGTAGAACCGTCCGGTTTTGTTACCTTTACATTTACGTCTGTGGGCATTCGCGTTATGTTGATGCTCCGCTTCTTCGCCCAAGCGTTATTATCCGTGCTTACCATCAGCTCCAAAGATGAAGCTGCACCCGTTCCGGAGGACGGGACCGTTACACTCTTATATGCCGTTACCGTCAGCCCGTCGCTGTTAGTGGCGCGGGCATGAAGATAATATGTACCGGAGTTGCGTGCGGTTTTAACAGTAGCGCTTGACGTTCTGCCCGCAACAGTCCAGCCGGAGGTAGGCAGCGTTTTAGAGGTGCTCCAGGCATATTCTAACTTAACCGCGTTTGCAGCGGTAATCTTGCCTGTAAGCGCACCGTTTGAATTAGTAAGGCTTGTAACGCTTACGGTGGGCGCGGCTGCTGTTCCTACCGATACATTGGCGCTTTTCGTGCCGGTTTCTATATGTTCTGTGCCGGTGTCGCTGCTCATATCCTTAATCTGCGAGCTGCAGTCTATTTTAGTCAGCTTGATCGGAGATGCGGCGTTCTCCGGAACCGTGCCGGTAAAGTAAAGCACGTTGGTATCGGCACCGCCTGCATAATTGAATGTTCCCCAGCTTGTGGTGATAACGGAGCTGCTGCTAAGACTGCTGTTGGCGCTGTCTACAATCTCATCAAAAATAAGGGAAAATGTCACGATGTCGCCCTTAAGATATTTTCCGCCCGCCATCGGCGCAACGCCTACTAACTGCGGCTCGCGGTTGTCATACGGCAGGGCGTAGCTTGTTAAACCGTTTATCCACCAAATATCCTCGCCGCCCCCCGAAGCACTGAAAAGAAGATAGCAATTGTCGTTAACACCGGGTCTTACATAGTAGCTATCGCTCTGCCTATGATTGTTAGTTAATATGGGTGCCGCCAAATTTCCCGCGCCGTTCCAATTTGTCGGTATACGGCTGTTCTCTCCTCCGCCGGATTTTGTGGACGGAAATTTATATAAATTTTGATTATCACCCTGCCACTGCTGGAAGGTGCACGCCCAAAGCTGTCCATTGATAAGAGATACCGTGTCGCCGCTTCCTACTTCGTAAAATGCATTTTCAAGCTGCTTGGTACCGATATAAGCGTGTTCCCAACCATCCTCTTCCTCATAAGCATACATCTCGTAACGGTAAAGCCACTGACTGCAGGTACTTTTAATATATGAAAGGATATTTCCCGAATAATAGTCTGAAAGCGAGGTGGAGGTATTGTAATTTGCTGCGCCGTATCTGTTCAGCATAAAATTAACATTGGTGTTTGTTGCGCCCTGTGCCTTCTTTGCGTCCGCAATTCGCTCGCCATTTTTACCGCTGTTGGTTTTTTTAATGTTTACAATGGATTTTTCCGTACCGTAAATATTGCGGTCGATCGAATAGCTGCTGTTTTTTGCCATGGTTCGCGTTGCCTTGACTGTCTTAACGGCTGCACCGCCCTCAACACGGTAAATTTCCAGCTGATATGTACGGTCGGCATTGGAATAGGCAGTGCCGCCCCAGCTTTTGTATACCTTATCTACGCCATACTCAGTTACAGTAACGGTCTGATTGGCGCTGCTGCCTGCTGCGAAGGTAACGGTACCGTATGTGTGATTAAAATGCGTGCCGCCGACGGCTGAGCCGTTTACCGTGCGGTAATATACGGTCTGCTTGCCTTCTGTACCGCCGGTGCGGCTTATGGTAAATGTATTGTTTTTGTTATTCTTAACAGAAAATGTGCCGTAAGCAGGCACCCCAACACCGAAGGCGGCGCTGCTTGCACCGTATATCACGCTGCCGTCGCTTGCCTTGGCGTATGCGCGGGCATAGTACTGCAAGCCCACGGCAAGACTGCTTTTTGCCACGGAAGCGCTTAAAGCGCCGCCCTTGCTGCCGACCGCCTTGCTCGTTTTAACCTTACCGTCGTTTTTAGCCAGCGTTGGCTTTGATATAACGCCGTAAACAAAGCCGGTTTCTGTATAATTAAGTCCGCCGGTATACTCCATTTTGGCGGACAGTGTAAAATTGCCCGTTCCCGTAACCGCAGCTTGTGAAAGCGCCGCCGGCTTCGGGAGTATATTTACCTTAAGCTCGGCGGTGGCAGTACCCTTGCTGTTTTCCGCCTTATAGGTAACGGTGTATACGCCGATAGTATTGCTGTCGGACGGAATTCCGGTAACGGTGAGATTTCCCTTGTAGGATTTAACAAAGCGTAGGCCCCTCCACTCCGCCTGCTCAGGCAGAGTCTCCTCCTCGGTATAATATACCTCATTACTAACCAGCTCGATTGAAGGATCGGGTATAACCACCTCCGGCTCCGGAATAACAGGAGCCTCAATCGCCATCTCATTATTGCTGCCCGTTCCTATCAGAACGCAGCGCGTCCATATTTCGCCCGGAGCAACGGCAGCATTCCACGAATAGGCAAGACCGCTGTCTTTCGTAAACATATTTTCCGGACCGCGATCTGTCATATCGGTAAAACAGTTTCTATAGCTTTCGTAGAAAATGCCGTACCACAGCGTATCGCAGGAGGTGGCAACAAGCTTAAAGGCATAGTCGTTTTTCGGGCTGCCGGACATATTAAGCGTATTTCCGCCCGATACCTCCGCCCATATGGGCGCTTTGTCGTTATTATCGATCATAACGTCGGCGTGGCTGCCTACATTAACCGTGTGGGAACCGACGCCGCTGTTTGTCAGGGTGTACCGCACCTTGATATAGTTATCGTTCTCTGTTTCTATATCCACGTCAAGCCGCAGACCTGCCGCAATAAGGTTTGAGGGATTTTTCTGCTTAGTGCCGCCGTCCACACAGGCCACCGTTTGATAGCCTCTGTCCCTGTATGTAGTCTGATATTCTCCGCTTGAATTCCTGCCGTTGATATTAAAGGAGGTGGCACCTGTCTTCCACGCAGTGATAGACGCGCCCGATACTCTTTCATCTGCCTGTGTACTGCCGGCAGCCGCAGCCTTAGCGCGCAGCGGCACCGCAGTATACAGCAGGCACAGGCACATCACAACACTTAAAATTCGTTTTCGAAAGGTCATACGATCCACGCTCCTTAAGTCCGTATATCCGCCGTCTTAGCGAAAAAGCGAAGACTTTACAGCGGCAAAAATCTTTTATTTAATGATATTATAACACGTTCACCTATGAACGAAGCAAGTGATTTTCGGAAATTTTTTACAGTAAAAACGGGAATTAAACAGCTTTTTTAAAACGTTCTCAATTAAATTGCATTCTTATTGAATTTATGATATAATTCTTCGGGTGAATATAATGCTGAATTACGAAAGGCTTTCCGATAACATTTCAAAACAAATAGAAAACGACCGAAGGAGCGATAATCTTTCGGCCTTTGGATTTGACGAAGAAAACGCATTGCGCAGAAATAACGAAAGGGACAAGGCAAGCGCTATCAGAACCGCATTTATAAGGGATACAGATAAAATCATTCATTGCCCGTATTTTAACCGTTATGCGGATAAAACGCAGGTGTTTTCGTTCTATAAAAACGACGATATATCCCACCGCATACTTCACGTACAGTTAGTATCCCGTATAGCGCGCACGATAGGCAAGGCGTTATGCCTTAATCTTGATTTGATCGAGGCGATCGCGCTCGGTCACGATATAGGTCACACGCCGTTCGGTCACGAGGGCGAGGAATTTCTTGACGAGCTGCTGTTTACTCACACGGGCAGGCATTTCAGCCACAATATTCAGTCGGTAAGGGTGCTTGATAAAATTTTCCCGTATAATATTACGCTTCAAACCCTTAACGGAATTGCCGCGCACGACGGCGAAATGGAGCTTTCCGAGTATCACCCGAAGCCGCTTGAAAGCTTTGCCGAGTTTGACAGGCAGATAGAAGCATGCTTTGCGGATAAAAGGAACGTGCGAAAATTGGTTCCCGCAACCCTTGAGGGCTGCGTTATGCGGATATCGGATATTATTGCATATCTCGGAAAGGACAGGCAGGACGCGGAGCGCGCGCATATTGTTTCTAACGCCGAGTTTGAAGGCGGCGCTATCGGCTCGTACAATGCGGAAATAATCAACAACCTTATAGTTAATATAGTAGAAAACAGCTACAAAAAGCCGTACATAAAAATGGACGATAAGCATTTTGCGGCGCTTAAAAAGGCAAAGTCGGATAATTACGAGCTGATATATAAAAACGATTCTGTAAAATCGGCAATGCGCGAAACCGTAAAGCCTATGATGGCAAGGGTTTACGAAAGGCTGCTTTCGGATTTAGAAAACGAAAATTCGGCTTCGCCTATATTCACGCATCATATAAGCTTTGTAAATAAAGCGCATTACAAAAGGGATATTCCCTATGAAGAAACAGAGCCTAACCAGCTTGTAACAGATTATATAGCAAGTATGACCGACGATTATTTTGTGGATTTATATTCTTATCTTTTCCCGAACGACAAGCTGCAAATTGAGTATAAGGGTTACTTTGAATAATTTACATTAACAAAAAATTCGGAGCCGAAAGGCGCGGCAATCCGTTTTTCCTCTAAGGATATTACGGATTCTTTCACGCTTTTTTCATTACAAACCCCTAAATATGCTGAAAATCCCCGTACTTCCTGTGAAGTACGGGGATTCAGTCTGTCGATAAACCCCAAGTTTTATTTTTGCGGCGTTTACGCCGCATTTACGTTTTTTCGCTGACACGTGCGGCGAAAAAACACCTTGTAAGCGAAAAACCGCTTATTCAGCGGTTTTTCAAGGGCACTGGGGTGGTATTGGCGGGGATAGAGTGCAGTCCGAAAATCTCTGATTTTCGAGCGAACGGCATTCCCGTCCAAGAGCGTGTCGACTTTTTCGACACGCTCAATCCCCGTACTTCCTGTGAAGTACGGGGATTTTCATAAATAACATCGCAAATACTGTTATACTATATAACGCGAACGCGTATAACTCCTTCTATCGAGCCAATTTTATCGGCTACCGCAGATACGTCCGCAGCGCCTATATCAAGCATTGTATATGCGTAATCGCCGCGCGATTTATTAAGCAGGTTTTCAATATTAACATTATCGCCCGCAAAAATTCCTGTTATAGCGGTAAGCATATTCGGAATATTTTTGTGAATAACGCAGATACGGTATTCGCCGCTTCTGGGCATTGTAATTTCGGGCAGGTTTACCGAATTTACTATATTTCCGTTTTCAATATAGTCTATAAGCTCTCTTGCCGCCATACCTGCGCAGTTATCCTCCGATTCGGGAGTTGAAGCGCCGAGGTGCGGTATAGCTATAACGCCGTCTACGCCCAAAATATCGTCCGACGGGAAATCCGTAACATAAGAAGCTACCTTGCCCGATTCAAGCGCCGCCTTTAACGCGTCGTTATTAACAAGACCGCCGCGCGCAAAGTTCAAAATACGCACGCCGTTTTTCATTTTAGCAATCGCTTCGGCGTTTATAAGGTTCTTTGTGCTGTCGGTAAGCGGAACATGAACCGTAATATAATCGCATTTTTCGTATATTTCATTTATATCGAAAATATGAATTGCATTGTGCGTAAGATTCCACGCGGATTTAACCGAAAGATACGGGTCGTAGCCGTAAACCTTCATACCAAGAGCGTTTGCGGCGTTTGCAACCATAACGCCGATAGCGCCGAGACCTATTACGCCTATGGTCTTATTCTTAATTTCGGGGCCTGCAAAGGCGCCCTTGCCCTTTTCTACCATTTTGCCGACCTCGGCACCGTTGCCCTTTAGGGTTTTTGCCCATTCGATACCAGAAATTACACGGCGCGAACTGATCAAAAGCCCCGCTATAACAAGCTCCTTTACCGCATTTGCGTTAGCGCCGGGCGTATTAAACACAACTATACCCTTTTGCGAGCAGCGGTCTATCGGAATATTGTTGGTGCCGGCGCCGGCTCTTGCTATGGCCTTCAGGCTTTCGGGAAACTCAGTTTCGTGAAGCGAAGCGGAACGCACTATGGCGCCATCGGCATTTTCAACCTCGTCCCCTACCGTGTATTTATCGTCAAACACGTCAAGACCGGTTTTTGATATTTTATTATAGGTTTTAATTTTATACATTACGCGTTCTCCTCCTCAAATTTCTTCATAAACTCAACAAGCTTTTTAACTCCCTCTGTCGGCATAGCGTTATAAATGGAGGCGCGCATACCGCCTACCGTTCTGTGGCCCTTAATATTAACAAAGCCTGCCTTTTTTGCCTCGGCTACAAACTTAGCGTCAAGCTCGTCGCTTCCCGTTACAAACGGAACGTTCATAAGCGAGCGGTCTTCGGGCACTACCGTACCCTTAAAGAGCCGGCTTGCGTCAAGAAAATCGTAAAGAATTTTTGCCTTTTCCTCGTTGATCTTCTTCATAGCCTCAAGTCCGCCGATCTTTTTAAGCCACTTAAAGGTGAGTCCCGCAATATAAATGGCATAGCAGGGCGGCGTATTGAACATTGAGCCATTTTCGGCGTGGGTTGCATAATTAAGCATAGTGGGCGTAATATCCATAGCGTTGCCCACAAGATCCTTACGGATTATAACAATGGTAACGCCCGCCGGCGCAACGTTTTTCTGCGCGCCCGCATAAAGCACGCCGAATTTTTTAACATCGATAGGCTCAGACAAAATACAGCTTGAAATGTCAGCCACAAGCGGAATATCGCCTGTATCGGGCAGCTCGTGATATTTTGTGCCGTAAATTGTATTATTCATACAAATATGAACATAATCGGCTTCGGGGTCAAAGTCCTCGCGCTTTGTTTTGGGAATATACGAATAGGTCTTATCCGCGCTTGAAGCCACAGCTCTTGCCTTGCCGTAACGCGCCGCCTCTTTATAAGCCTTGTTAGCCCACTGACCCGTAATTATATAATCCGCCTTACCGTTTTTATTCATAAGGTTGAACGGAACCATTGCAAACTGGGTTGAAGCGCCGCCCTGTAAAAACAGAACGTAATAATCGTCCGGTATATTCATAAGCTCGCGCAGGTTAGCCTCCGCCTCGTCGAAAATTGCCTGATATTCCTTAGAGCGGTGAGACATTTCCATTACCGACTGACCCGTAGCGCCGTACTCAAGCATTTCCGCCGCGGCAGTTTTTAAAACCTCTTCGGGTAACATTGAAGGACCCGCGCTGAAATTATAAACTCTTGCCATAATTGTTTTACCCCCATAAGCTTCGGGCTTCACCCGAAAACACGTTAATTTTTATTACATTATATTCTTATATGCCTTATTTGTCAATAGCTTTGTTAAAATTATAACAATAATTTTCGAGAAAATAATTTTCCGTTTAGAATTTTCGTTATTTTTTTAACAATATTTATTTTAAAATATGAGCCGATATTATATCGCTCTTGAGCGTGTCGAAAAAGCTGTCATTGCGGTGCGGGTGTCCGGTGGACACCTCTGCGAAGCAGAAGCACCGACCGAGCCGGCAGGCGAGACCGCCGTTAGGCGCGTGGCAATCCGTTTTCCCCTCGCCCGTCATTGCGAAGCCGTGTAAACGGCTGTGGCAATCCGTTTTTCTTTTTAAGGATATTACGGATTCTTTCGCGCTTTATCACTCTTGCGGTGCCCAAAAGTTGTTTTCGCTTGGAGCGCGAACAGCTTTTGACCGCGGCGCCCGCCGTTGCTCTCTTTTTCCTGCACCGCAGCGAAAGCAACGTCACTCAGAATGACAATAATGAGAAGGCGTAATCGCCGCAAAAAATCGGTTTATCGGTCTATAAAGCTAATTCAAAATCTTAATATATTCTTTATATGCATTTTCCCATTCCGTGCCGTTTTCAGGAGCATAGCGCATAAGCTCTGCCGACTCGGATACGGCTTTTCTTATGCCGTAAAGTCCGTCAATTTCGCCCAAAGCCGAAAGCACAACCCCGATATTGCCCATAACGGTGGCCTCGGTCGGTCCTGCCACAACCTCGGCATTACAGGCATCCGCCGCCATTTGGCACAAAAGCTTATCCTTAATACCGCCGCCCAAAATATTTATGCGGTGATATTCCCTTTTACTTATTCCCGAAAGCATATTAAAGGTATGCTTATATTTAAGCGCCAAGCTTTCGTAAATACAGCGCATTATCTCTCCGCGGTTTTGCGGTACATACTGCCCCGTTTTGCGGCAAAATTCCAAAACACGGGCAGGCAGATTGCCGGCGGTTTCAAACGATGGATCGTCAACGTCGATAAAGCACCGGAACGCTTTTGCGGCAAGCGCTTCTTTTTCAAGCGTATCAAAGCCTACGTCGTCTCCCTCGCGTTTCCATTGGCGGCGCGACTCCTGTATAAGCCAAAGCCCCATAATATTTTTAAGAAAACGTACAGTGCCGTTAAAGCCGCCCTCGTTTGTAAAGTTAAGCCTTTCCGCCTCAGGAGTTAAAACAGGCTCTGCCGTTTCTATACCGAAAAGGCTCCAGGTGCCGCAGCTTATGTATACAAAATCGTCCGTGAGGCTTGGGGTGGCAGCCACCGCCGAGGCGGTATCATGCCCGCAAACCGATATAACGGGAACCTTTTTGCAGCCTAACTCCGCACAAATATCATCTGACAGCATACCGTAAACGCTGCCCGGATTTATTATCGGCGCAAAAAGGCGTTCGGGCAAGCCGAGCTTATTTAACAGCCTGCGGTTCCAATCCTTTTTATAAGGGTCAAACAGGTTTGAGGTTGAGGCGATAGTTGCCTCCTCTTTAATTTCGCCTGTAAGCATATAGGCAAAAAGATCCGGTATCATTAAAAGCTTTTCGGCGTTTTCAAGCTGCTCCGGCTCGTGATTTTTTAAATACATAAGCTGGTAGAGCGTATTTATTCGCATATACTGTATGCCGGTATCGGCGTATATTTCACTTTTCGGAACGGTTTTAAAAACCTCATCGGGTATGCCGTTTGTGCGTGCATCGCGGTAATGCACCGGATTGCCGATAAGCTTGCCCCTTTTATCCAAAAGCGCGAAATCAACTCCCCAGGTATCAATACCTATCGCGTCAAATCCGCCGGAATTAACAGCCTTTGTAATACCTGTTTTAATTTCAAAAAACAGCCTCAATATATCCCAGTACATAGTACCGTTTACCGTAACCGTATCGTTGCTGAAGCGGTGTATTTCCCGCATTTCTATTTTTCCGCCCGAAAATTCGGCAAGCATAGCCCTGCCGCTTGACGCGCCGAAATCGAATGAAAGAACTTTTTTCATATAATATCCCCCGAAGCTTGTTATAACAATTATAGCAAAGGCACTTCGCACTGTCAATGTCCTTTGTTCACTTAATTTACGTCTTGAATTATATAAATACTTTTTATATAATGGGTAAGGTGATATGTTTGTGGGATTATCTTAAAGGCGCAAAAAAGCCTATTATACTTTACGGTATGGGCAACGGCGCGGATAAAATAATAAAGGTTTTGGAAGACCGCGGCATAGAATACAAGGGTGTGTTTGCAACCGACGGCTTTGTACGGGAAAAATACTTTCACGGGTTAAAGCTTTCCTCTTACGGCGGGCTTAAAGAAAAATTCGGCGATATGATAGTGCTGTTAAGCTTCGGCAGCGCAAGACCAGAAGTTTTGGAAAACATTAAGCGCATTGCCGCCGAACAGGAATTATACGCGCCTGACGTGCCCGTTTACGGCGAAGGGCTTTTTACAAAGGAATATGCAATAAGGCATAAAAAAGAGCTTGAATATGTATACGGCCGCCTTGAAGACGAGCTTTCACGCAGAACGTTTGAAAATGTTATAAAATATAAAATAAGCGGAAAACCCGAATACCTATTTAACTGCGAGACTGATGTTAACGAGCCTTACTGTTCGTTTTTAAAGCTCGGCAAAAACGAAAGCTATCTCGACCTCGGCGCCTACAACGGCGACACGGTTTCGGACTTTGTATCAAGGGTAAGCGGTTACAGCCTTATTACCGCCGTTGAGCCGGATAAAAAAAGCTTTTTAAAGCTTAAAAGCAACACCGAAAAGCTTAATGATATAAATTATGTAAACGCCTGTATTTCAGACCGCGTAGGGTTTGAAGGCTTTTCAATGCGCGGCGGCAGAAATTCAAGCCTCGGAAACGGCGGGCAGATACCCGCCGTAACGGTTGACAGCCTTAACCCCGACACACCGTTTACATATATTAAGGCAGATGTCGAGGGTGCGGAAAAGGCGGCGCTATCGGGCGCCGAGAAAACAATAAGGGCAAATAAACCGAAAATGCTTATTTCCTGCTATCACCGCACGGAGGATTTGTTTGCACTTCCGCTTGCGGTTGACGGCATAAGAACCAATTACAAGCTTTATTTAAGGCATTTCCCCTCCCTTCCGGCATGGGAACTGAATTATTACTTTATTTAGCAGATTTGCAATAAATAAAAAATTAAAACAGTAATTCTTGACTTTAGTGCATAATAATAATATAATATAATTTATATTGACTTTTTTAGATTATTATTATTTATAAAGGTGGTTTTTTTATGGCAAAGGTAATTAAAATTACCGACGACGGACTTAAAAAGCTTGAAGAAGAGCTTGAATACCTTAAAACGGAGGGAAGAGCCGATATAGCCGAAAAAATCAAGGTTGCGCGCGGCTACGGAGACCTTTCGGAAAACAGCGAATACGACGAAGCCAAAAACGAGCAGGCAAAGATCGAGGCACGCATAGTTGAAATTGAAGCTATGCTTAAAAACGTTGAAATAATAGAAGACGTTAAAGGAAATGCCAAAACCGTAATGGTAGGTGTTAAGGTAAGAGTGCTTGACGAGGAGTACGGCGACGAATGCGAATACCGCGTTGTAGGCTCTACCGAGGCAGATCCGAGAAACGGAAAAATATCGGACGAATCCCCCGTGGGAAAGGCGCTTGTAGGCAAAAAGGTGGGCGACGAGGTTATAGTTGAAGCACCCGGCGGAGAATTCAAGCTTAAGGTGCTTGGCATTTCAAAGTAATATTAAAAGGACGCTAAAACGCCGTTTTACGGCAGACAGGAGAAGAATATGGCGCAGAATAACATTAACAACGCCGAGCAAGATCTTAACGAAATAATGCGTTTAAGGCGCGAAAAGCTTGCCGCGCTTAAGGAATCGGGAAACGACCCTTATCAGGTTATGAGATATGATTTTAATTCAGATTCCGTAACAATTAAGAATAATTACGAAGCTTACGAGGGCAAAACCGTTAAGCTTGCCGGCAGAATTATGTCGCGCAGAATTATGGGTAAGGCCAGCTTTGTAGGCTTTACCGATTGCAGCGGACCAATACAGCTTTATGTTCGCCGCGACGATGTGGGCGAGGATATATACGCCGCTTTTAAAAAGTGGGATATAGGCGATATTATAGGCGTTGAAGGCTTTGTTTTTAAAACCCAGACGGGTGAAATTTCGGTTCACGCAACGGAAATAAAGCTCCTTTCAAAATCGCTTATTCCCCTGCCCGAAAAATTCCACGGCTTAAGCGATACCGATACAAGATACCGCCAGCGCTATGTTGATCTTATAGTTAACCCTGAGGTTAAGGAAACATTTTACAAGCGCTCGCAAATACTTAAGGAAATTCGCGCATATCTTGATTCAAAGGGCTTTACCGAGGTTGATACCCCGATATTGGTGCCGCTTGAAATCGGGGCTTCCGCGCGCCCGTTTAAAACTCACCACAATACCCTTAATATGGATATGTATTTAAGAATTGAAACCGAGCTTTACCTAAAGCGCCTTATAGTCGGCGGTATGCACAGGGTTTACGAGGTCGGTCGCATTTTCCGTAACGAGGGTATGGATACAAAGCATAATCCGGAATTTACAACGGTTGAGCTTTATCAGGCGTTCACCGATTACCACGGTATGATGGATCTTGTTGAAGAAATGTATACCCTGCTTACAAAGAAGATATGCGGCGGCACGGTTATAACATATCAGGGAACCGAAATAGATATGGGACGCTGGGAACGCCTTACAATGACCGAGGCTGTAAAGAAATACTCAGGTGCGGATTACTATTCCTGGAGCACAGACGAAGAAGCGCGCGAGTGCGCAAAGCAGCTGCACGTTGAGGTTCCCGAAAACGCAACAAAGGGAACCGTTTTGGCAGAGCTGTTTGACGTGTTTGTTGAAGAAAAGCTTATTCAGCCTACATTTATTTACGATTATCCGGTTGAAAACAGTCCCCTTGCAAAAAGAAAGCCCGAAGATCCTGCGTTTACCGAGCGTTTTGAATATTTTATAAACGCTATGGAGTACGGCAATGCTTTTTCAGAGCTTAACGATCCGATGGACCAAAAGGAGCGCTTTGAAAAACAGGTTGCCGCCAAAAAGGCCGAGGAACCCGAATGTAACGCCGAGGTGGATTATGACTATGTAATCGCACTTGAATACGGTATGCCGCCCACAGGCGGTCTCGGTTTCGGTGTAGACAGGCTTGTAATGCTTCTTACAGACAGTGCTTCTATAAGAGACGTTCTGCTCTTCCCGACAATGAAACCGAAAAATCAGTAATTTGTTTTAACTGTTTTAAATTTATAGATATACAAAAGGGGCTGTCGCAAGAGCGAAAGAATCGCGAGCGGCAGCCCAAAATGTCTGTAAACTGTTAAAATGTTGAAAGCTTTTTTAGTTTTTCTGCAAAATGACACAGAGGGTATGAAAAATGCCTTCTTTTTTCATGAAAATATTTACTTTTTACTCGGTTTAGGCAATCTTTTTTTCAAATAAAGGCATATGAAAACGCCCGGAATTCAGTCGGTTACAAAGCTT
>ENA-OURZ01001196-OURZ01001196.1-human-gut-metagenome-genome-assembly--contig:-NODE-1196-length-30048-cov-5.993065_pt1 | contig 30048 bp, 23 predicted proteins | sample MGYA00242073_ERZ509195 | MGnify/ENA primary metagenome ERZ509195 (study PRJEB26280, sample SAMEA2338837) | human gut metagenome | biome: human gut; feature: human-associated habitat; material: faeces... | reverse complement strand
CCGGAATCAAAAACAGCGGTAGACCGCTTGACAGCGGGTGGGTGGTCCAGAGATTGCGGGCGGAGCAATTCCCCTCGCCAATGTTGAACAGACCGGCATTTTGCCTCAGACCGTTTCGTGCGTACCCAATGCTTGTCTGCTTCTGAGGCTTCCAGAGCTCGGAACTGAGGAAGCATTCCGAGGTGGGTCTTGAACCAGTCTGCAACGTAGTTCTCGAAAAACTTAGGCTGGTCAACCAGACCTGCTTTCACAAGCCTCGGCCTTTAGGCCGGGGTAGTTGACAGCATCTGCAAATGAAATGATAAGTAGAAAGTACTGATTGATTGGCAGATCAGGATCGTTAAATGATCCTGCAGATGCCAAAGTATATCTCTGCGGGCAGCAAAGGCTCAATCAAAAAATGGCCGCTTCATCGGATCTCATCCGTCGTTTCCAAAAAATAAAACCCCAGCTTTTCTGCCTGGGCTTTGCTTGCTGTTGGAATGCGGCTAAGCATAGGTTTGAGATCTGGTCTCAGCGCAAAGACGGGAGCCGCCATGGCGGTTTAACAGATGAAGCGGGCGAAAGGCAGCGGGTGAAAAGCTTTCGCCGGCAAAATAGACGTTTATTATATTGCGGAAATGTAATACAATTAGAGAACTCTCAACCCGTCAACATCAAAGCATTTCAAAAGACTACAGGGGATGCCATGCTGAAAACAAAAAGCACAACAGAGACGATGGGCAGTTCGGAGATTTCTGATCAAAATGACGGGCTCGAAGGATTCAATGAACTCGAGCCGACGCTGCCGCCGCGGAGAAAGGGCAGCCTGCGCAAAGCCGCTTTAGAGGCCGCTGCGGAGCACGGTGAACGCGACGAAGATGCGCCCAAGCGTAAGCGCGGCCGCCCCAAGGCTGACAATCCTTTCAGCGTTGTCTTTACGCTTCGCATGCGCCCGAGCATGGCTGAACTTTGCCGCCAAAAGGGCGGCAGCAGCTTCGTGCGTGAACTCGTTGAACAGCATCTGCTGCAGCCTCGCCCGGTTCGCTGCGCCAACAAATCGACGATTGAAGCTGACGGCATCGATGCTTCACTGATTCGCCCGGAAGACTTTGGGCAGATTTATCGTCCTGCGGCTTCACCCGCTCGATTCCGCATGAAGCGGATCGGCATGCGTGCGGCCTGCGGCTTCCCGTCGCCCGCTGCTGATTACGAATCCGAAGATATCGATTTGAGCGCCTGGCTGGTTCGCAAGCCCAATTCCACCTTCATCGTGGAAGCGTCAGGTGATTCGATGATTGATGCGGGCATCAGTGACGGGGATATGCTGATTTTCGACCGTGATGCTCAGCCTCGCGGCGGAGATATTGTGCTTGCGCTCTATGACGGCAATATCACGGTGAAACGCTTGAGAATCGTTGACGGCCGTCCGGAGCTTCATCCTGAAAATGCAGCGGCCCGCTACAAGGTGATCTGTCCGAAGTCGACGGAACAGTTTGAAATTGAAGGGGTGCTTCGCGGTCTTTGCCGCCGTTACTCCTAACGGAAGATTTTGCATCTGCAAACTGTTCGATACAGCGCATATAGGGTAAAATACTTAGACATGCCCGGGATAAAGCCCGGGCTTACTTATGTTTGTTTTGGAGAACAAAAATGAAGATTTCCGCACGCAATACGCTCGTCGGCAAGATCGTTGAAATTCACGAAGGCCCGGTGTCGACTGAAGTCACGATTGAAACCGCCGCCGGCGAAAAGATCGTTTCGTCGATCACCACGACATCCGCTAAGAACCTCGGCCTCAAGGTCGGCGGCAAGGCCTATGCCGTCATCAAGGCTTCGAGCGTGATGGTTGCTGTTGACTAAGATTTTCAGCAAAAGCCTGCGGCGCTGCTGAAGGCTTTGAAGCGGACAAAGTCCCGAAAGATGCGTTGCCTTTCGGGACTTTGTCTTTTGGGAGCTCTGCGAACGTCTGAGCAATCAGGCTCACAGAGTCTTTATCAGTCTTTAAGGATTATCGTTATTCGGCGCTTTGCGGACGAGCCAGAGCGCGAGCACCAGCACAAGGATGGAAGACGAAGTGAAAAGCATGTAGTTGGGCGAGATGTGTTCCACATCCACGACGATATAGCGGGCAACCGCCACGATGGCGAGTGCAATCGGCGTATGGATTGGAATCTCACGGGTGCCCAAGGCAGCGCCTTTCACCATAGAGAGGATTTCTACATAGAGAAACAGCATCAGCAGATCGCCGAGGCTGATGGAACGGGCGGCAATCATTTCCCAGCCGGCCTGACCGATGCCGCCGATGGCGGCGACAGCGATCGCAATCAGCGCTGCAGCCTGACCATAGGTGAGCCATTGATTAAAGGTTCGGCTCACATCGGCCAAACGCCGGGTCGCAGTCGTGCAGGGCGTAGAGGTGCGGTCGGCATGCGGGTCATCATGAACGCAGCCGGCACAGGCTGCAGGTGCGTCAGCACCAGTCTTGCTGTGAGCGGCTGCGGCATCTGCGGGCGCCGCTGCTGTCTTGGATGCTGCAGCCGGTGTCTTCTCGTTGGGGAACGTCATAGTCCTTTGAATAGAAGGTACGAGGGAACGTCATCATACGGATGAACCGAGCGGATGCGAACTTGATTTAGTTTGCTAATTTGTATCAATAAAAGACGGCGTATAAATAGACGACCGCTATTGCCGGAAGCCATAAGCAGACCGCTCGGCTAAACGAGACGGGCAGCGAATGGTTTACGATTGTTTGAGCGTTGCGCAGAGCCCTGGCGCTTCTTGATTTTCAGGGCGAGCGTCGGAGAGCGTCAGGTTAAGTTTCCACCGGTCGCAGATCGTTTTAACAATGGCCAGACCCAAGCCGGTACCGGACACATTGGTGCCGAGCCGACGGTAGAAGGGTTCCAGAACGCGGGCACGGTCTTCTTCAGGAATGCCGGGGCCCTCATCCATGACGCAGAGCACCGGCGGCTCGATTTGAGCCAGCTTGACCGTGACGGTGCCGCCTTTGGGCGAGTAGCGTACGGCGTTCTCCAAAAGATTGCGCAGAATCGTGAAGAGGTCGTCAGGCTTCATGGGAAACAATGGATCGGCATTGGCCGGCAAGTCTTCAAGCCCTTCGACTTCAATCGTGATGCCCAGGCGCTCAGCTTCCCAATAGACGGATTCGACGGCTTCGCCAATGGTCTGCGGAATGGAAGCATGGGGCGGAGCGGCATTTGCCGCTTCAGCATTGGGTGCAGCCGCGCCGGCTTGTGCCCGTTTCAAAGCGAGCAGCTGGCTTACCTGCCTCACAGCACGATCAATACCGGAGCGCAGTGTCCGCACTTTTTCGCGTGCTTCTGCAGAAAGATCGGTTTTTTCCAGCGCTTCGGCCTGCAGCGACAGTGCGGTGAGGGGGGAGCGCAGTTCATGTGCTGCATCTGCAACAAAGCGGGCTTCTTGACCTCGAAGCGCGTCAACGCGTTTCAAGAGCCCATTAAAGGCAGTAATGAGCGGCAGAATTTCGTTCGGCACGCCGCATTCACTCACCGGCGCATAGGTCTGACCGCTGCGCTCTCCGATTTCTCGGGCCAGTGTTTTTACAGGGCGCATCGTGCGCCAGACGATCCAGCCGATGGCAAAACCGAGGAAGAGCGATAAAAGCGTGAGCGGAATGACGAGGTTGAAGCTGTTGGCGGTCGCTGCTTTGAAGACGGCGGAGGTGCGTTCCGCAGCAATGACGTGGGTACCATTTTTGAGCGTTCGCAGCAGAATGCGGTACTCCTGACGGTGGCGCAGCGTCATGGTGTGATAGCCGTCGGGCAGAAAATTCCGAAAGCGGGCATGCACCGCTCGGCCGTTTTTATGAAGCGTTTGGATGATGACGTCGGAGCCGGCGGGCAGTCCGGCTCTGGGATCGTCTTCGTTAAGCAGCCATTGGCGCTCAAAGACATCGTCATCCATGAAGAATGCTTGGAAAGAGGGCGGCTGACGTGAGAAAGCAGCTTTGGTGCGGGCAAGCATGCCGACGACTTCTTCCAGACGCTCATCCTGAGCCTCCTGCGCCTGCTCGTAGGAGACGGCAAACGTGATGGCGCCGGAGGTCAGTGAAAAGAGAAGCACCACCAGGGCGCCCGAGAGACTGACGCGCAGCGCGATGGAGGGGTTGTCCGGGCGAAAGAACTTCGCGAACCACGATTTTGCGGACCGCCAGGGATTGGCGCCGCCCTCGCTGGTACGGCTGCTCTGCGGGGCGGAACCTCCGGCACCGCTCTCGGCAGCCGGCTGCGGTTTCTTTGAGGCCGTGAAGCGCTCAGAGAAACCGCCAAGCTTATCCTGAACTTGGGAAACCGCAGCGGAAAAGCGTCGCGGAATGCGTGCCATGAGGACTGCTCCTGCCTTATTCGGGTTTGGCGTCGCGGCCGGCAACCATCCAGCCCAGGCCTCGGACATTCTTTACCGCATCGGCGCCGAGCTTTTTGCGCAGGGCGTGAATGAGATATTCCACGGCATTGCTGTCGGGTTCTTCGCCAACGGCATAAATGCGGTCTTCAAGCGCGCGGCGCGAAAGAATGGCGCCCGGGCGGGCGAGGAGGGCTGAGAGGAGTGCGTATTCGCGCTTGGTGAGCGTGTAGGTTTGGCCTGCGCGTTCGACCGTCTTGGCCGCTTCACTCAGCGAGAGGTCGCCGTTGGAGAGCACATTGGCGGCAGCGCCATTGCGCCGGCGCATCACTGCGCGCATGCGTGCGAGCAGTTCACTCATGTGGAAGGGCTTCACTAGATAGTCATCCGCACCGGCGTCCAGACCGTTCAGTCGGTCTTCGAGCGCATCGCGAGCTGTGAGGATGATGACGGGAATGTCGTTTTTTGCTGACCCCTCTCCGCGCAGCGTGCGAAGCACCGACATACCATCCAGTCCGGGAAGGCCCAGGTCGAGAAGCACAAGCTGATAGTCAGAGAGACCCAACTGAGTGAGCGCAGTGCGCCCTGAAGACACATGGTCAACGGCATGGGCTTCGTCGGCCAACGCGGATTTGACGGCGTCGGCAATCATTGGATCGTCTTCAACGAGCAGAATGCGCATGGGGAGTCCTCTAGGAAAGCTCTTCTTTAAAGCTATTGTAGGTCCGCACGGCTTAGCGGCTGATGAGGGGACGGCTGAAGAAAACGATCTCGCTGGTGAGCTCTAGTCTGACCTGAATGACTTAGAGAGATTTCGCAGGATGCAAAAAGCCCGCCGTGGGAACCCAGGCGGGCTTTCAATCTCGAATCAGCCGAAGACTACGTCATGAACAACAAAGTTTCGGATGAGTTTTTTAGAGATTAGAAGTTGTGGCGCAGACCAACACCGAAGCCAACCATGGAGGGCTTACGATCCGAGTAATCAAAATTCGCGGAAGGTGTTGCAATGTCCTGTTCTCCCTTGGCATAAGAAAGAACGCCATATACATTGGTGCGCTTGCTCAGGTCATACTTGTAACCCACCGAGGCCACATAGTACTTGAGGTCGAATTCCTTGCCGGTGACAACGCTGTCGGCTTCAGAAGAGTCAACGTAACCGACACCAAAGTAACCCGTACCGCCGGCGAGCGGAGCACTGGCGGAAGCCTGAAGGGCGTAGCCTTTCATCTTGCCGAGCGAATCCAGACCGACATTCGACAGGCCGCTAACCTTGCTAACGAGGACTTCGTCGAAGTACTGTGCACCGGCGAAAACCTTGACCACGCTGAAGTCATAGCTGCCGCCGAAGGCGACCGTCAGGCTGTCATCTACGTCCTTCGTAACGTTTTCCACAGCCGTGTCGGTACCACTCTTATCAAAGTAAGAGGCGTAATTCACCGAGTCAACGGCAAAATAGAGATTGACCGGACCGTTCGCATAGGTTGCGCCAAGGGCATAGTAACGATCGGTTGAGGATTCATTCTCGACCATCGTCTGAGTCCATTTGCCCTCTGCGTCTTGAGATGCAGCCTTGGAGGAGCCCATGGAGTACTGAGCATAGACCGTAAAGCCGGCGAACTTCGGAGTCTGGTAAGCAATGGTGTTGTCCATCACGCCGACAGTGGCCGCAAACACGTTCGTAGCGTTCGCGACATTGGCGGCACCGTAAGAAGTGCCAAAGGCGCTGACGGCCCCCAGGACGACGTGCCCTGAGTGATTGCACCGATCTTGCCGACGCTCAGCTGACCAAAGGGCCCCATGACATTGAGTGAAGCTTCACGATTGAACATCGTGCCGGAAACACCCTGCGTGCCGTCGTCAGCGTTGAAACCGCTTTCGAGGATGAAGCCAACCTTGAGGCCGTTGCCCAGGTCTTCAGTGCCCTTCAGACCCCAGCGGGAACCGGCCTGAATACCACTCTTCAGTTCGAGTTTGTCAACGGCATCAACACCGGTTTTGTCCGCATCTTTATGCGTATAAAGGAAACCTTCGTCGACAACGCCGTAAAGGGTCACATCGGCAGCGAAAGCAGAGCCGGCAAAGGCGCCAAGAAGGGCGACCGCGGCAAGAGACTTCTTAAACATAATTTTCAGAGCCTTTTTTTACGTGAAGAGATCTGAGATCTCAAAAGTCATCACTATCGGTTTGCACGCACCGAGAGTCACAACGTTCCGTCGATTGATGATTTTTTGCACGGCATCAATCACTGGTTCAGCGGCCTGAAATTTGGACGGCAAGCCGCTCAGCCATTAACGGATGGGATATTTGTAGCCGCAGTCGGCATCGGACTGCTTAAGGAATAACCCCTATTTCTAATAAATTCATTTAAAAACACATATTTCATATTTTTTAAGGACGGTGTGAACGCATTTGTTGCGCATTTGACACATATATGAAATGCGCGAATAGGAAGCATGTTCATTTAATGCAAATTGAAGAATCTGCGTTTGCCGACCAGTCAAAACGCGAAAGCCCCCCAGCTCGAAAGCTGAGAGGCTCTCACTAATTCAGCAGCAGAGAAGTTTTTAGGACTTCATCCGCTCAAATTAGAACGTGTGACGGATGCCGGCGTAGACGGTGACCGTCGAAGGATCGCGGTCGGCACCTGCCTCATGTCCTTCATTTTTCACGCTGTCACGATAGTAGGCTGCGACACCGTAGAGATTCGTGCGCTTGCTCAGGCTGTAGGTGTAGCCCACGGACGTACCGATACGCTTGAATTCGATCTTTGCCTGATTGGCTTCGGAGTTGGCTTCTTCAGCATCGGTGTAGCCGACTGCGAACATAGCCGTGCCGCCGGCAACCGGTGCGCTCACGCCAGCCTGAAGGGCATAGCCTTCGATGGGGTTCTGATTGCCGAAATAGCTGCTGAACGAATAGAACGAGTCAGATTTGCCTGCGTCAACGGGATCCGAGCCGGGCTGAGACTTATCGTTGCCGATCATATTGTCGAAGTACTGGCCGCTCAAGAAGACCTTGGCGACTTCAAAGTCATAGGAGCCGCCAAGCGTAACCGTAAGGCCGTCATCCAGATCGGGGTCGTCCGAGGTGAAAGTGCTGGACCAGTTGTAGCTGTCGACGACAGCAGCGAGATCGAAGCCGGCGGCCTTGTAAGTAGCGCCCAAGGCGTAGTAGCGGTTGGCGCTGGCCTTGCCTTCAGTGGCGTCAAGGTTCTCTTCCTGCTTGGTATTCGTTTCGAACGAGTACTGGGCATAAACCGTCACGCCGGCAAACGTCGGGGTCTTGTAGGTGACCGTGTTGTCTGCACGGATGCCGCCAACGTAGTAGGTGGAGTATTCAACCGCACCAACCCACGAAGCACCGAAGGGCGACAGGTTGCCAAGGATACCGTAGGTACCGTTGGCGGAGCCAAGCGTGCCCATGCGGCCGAAAGCGACTTCACCGAAAGCGCCGTTCACAAAGAGACGGGCTTCACGGCCGAAGAGGCGGCTGTTCTGAGCGAGCGAACCGGTATCGGCAGAGAAACCGTTTTCCAGATGGAAGCCGGCCTTTACGCCGTTGCCGAGATCTTCTGAACCTTTCAGGCCGAAGCGAGCGCCGGACTGATTGCCCGAAGAGAGCTGGAAGTTATCGACGGCGTCGGTGTTGGGCTTGTCGGAATCCACATGGGTGTACTGCAAACCGTAGTCGACGACGCCGTAAAGCGTGACGTCAGCGGCGACGGCGGAACCAGCAAAAGCGCCGAGCAAAGCAGCGGCGGCGAGAGTCTTCTTAAACATTTCAGAGCCTTTAGTTTGTTTGATTTGAAGCACCGTCAGACGGGGGGCGCTGCTTCTCAAGGAACACCTTAACTGCATCTGCTTCGAGGCATTGATTCCGTCTGAATGTGGTCTGCCAGCCGAAGAAATGTAGGTGTACACATTGAATTTAAACAAGTTCCTATTGCTGTAATCCGATATTTTTATGGGCTGTATTCAAAAACACAAAAATGTCAGCTACTTAGAAAACGGATGATAACTATTATGTTGTAGTTGCATATTTGCAACAAATAAGAAATGCCCCGTAAACTGAGCGAATCAGATCACGGGGACAGGCATTTTCTAAATGCTTAAAGAACTACGCCTGAGGCAGTTCCGAATCATTCGTCGGTTCGCCCGGGAGAACCAGCCTCAGGGCTTCGCCTTCAACGACGCGTCCCGGCGCGCGCAGAATGTTTCGCTGTTCGAGGTTCTCTTGGTCAACACCGAAGCGTACCGATGAGGCTTCTGTTGTGAAATGGCCGGAAAGAATTCGCTCGATGATGCCGAAGGTGAGCATTGCGCCCGCCTGCGTGGGGAAGCTCCCCAGGTCGACTTCGAGTTCAGGCTGACTGAATGCCCCAAGACCATAAGTTGCGATGTAGTCTTCGCCGAAGTCTGTGGAGACGCCTGCGCGAATCACGGAGAGGATGGGTATTTGACCGTGTTTGGCGGGCTGTGCCGCTTCAATGTAAAAACCCGGTTTTTGGAGTGATTCGAGCGCAAAAACGCCCAGCGGTTCGGCCGTCCGGCAGAGCGCGGCCAAAATCTGCGCGAAGAAGGTGGCAGCTTCGACGGCTTCGGTTGGGTTTGCCCGCAGTTCAACAGCAAAATAACCCGCATGGCAGAGGAGCAGCGTTTCGGCGCTCCGTGTAAAGGGGCTCTTACGTGCCGCAGTTGCCAGTGACGTGCTGTTGAGGCGCTCATGGATAAGTCGGATAGAGCCCTCAAGCGTGCCGATGCGAAGCGTAAAGCAGTCCGGGTCATCGGGCGTGCGGTCGGTGACGGCCAAGTTCCACGCTCTCCAGAGTTCTTCAGAGAAGAGTTTCTTGTCGAAAACGAGCTGTGCGGGTGCGAGCAGCAGTTCTGCGCTGAAAACGCCGGGTTTAAGTGCGGGAAGGAGCTCCTTTTCAAAGTTGCTCGCGCGCCGCACACGTTCCTCTTCGGAGAGCAGCAGCTGCAGCCCGGTAGGGGCTTCAGACTCCAGCGCCTTGCGAATTTCCTGATACTGCGGATGGTCGGAACCGTATTTCTTGAGGAGCGCCTGAGCAAGCGGGAAATTCGCCGCCGTCATCGTCGAACTCAATGCCCGGGCACGCTGATAGTGTTCAATGGCCGCATCATCGTCGTCCTGACGCTGAGCACTCATGCCGAGCATCCATTCCTTCACTGCCGCTTCTTCGGCATTTTGAGGCTCAATGGCTTGGGCTGCGGCAGCAGCGGCTTTGATGTCGGACTTGAGGAAGAGTCCGAGGACACGCTGCTCGCGCGTCTCGAAAGTTTGGTGCACTTCCGGAATCCGATCAATGGCCCGTTCGACTTTCTTGGCGTCGTGGCGGAAGAGCCAGAACTTCACCCATGCAATGATCCATTGATTGTCTGACGGCCTCCACAGATCCGGCATTGGTTCCTTGAGAAAACGTCGGAGGAACCCAACTTTGGCGAGATCCGGTGCTTTGGCAGCGGCGCCGGGGAAAAAGGCGTCGAGCCATGCGCGGTCTTCTGCTGACAGTGCGGGCTGAGCAGGGGCTGCGGAAGGTTCGGCAGCTTTGGCGTCAGCTTCAGCGGCCTTTATCGCGTTGATTTCATTCGCAGCGAGTGCGAGCGATGCCGGAGAGGCAATCTCAATGAGATTCTCTGCCGCATCATCGCTTTGGGCCTGCTGCAGCGTTTCTTCGTCATTGTCGGCATCGTCGTCATCGTCCGCATCCGCGGCAGCTTTGCGGAAGGTTTCAATCAGCTCGTTGAGCTTGGCTTCGAAATCCTCGATCGTGAGCGGCGCTCCCGTCTCTGCATCGAGCACAGAAACTTTGGCACCTTGTTTTTCAGCATCCCAGGCCGCATGTGCGAGTGCGCCGAGATCGGCCGCTGCCAAATCGTCGAATAGACGCGTATTGGGTTTTTCTTCTTGAGCAGAAGCTGCTGCACCGGCATCCTGATGCTCGCCGGTCTGGTCAGAGTCTCTCGGGAGCCGCGCAGCCGGAAGGTCTTCGGGCGCAGGTTCGGTGGAGATATGAAAATCTTCCGCGCCGAACACTTCTTCACGCACCGATTCAAGGAGTTCCGCACCGGCGAGCACCGCACCTTCTTCACCGGGGAGCCCGATGACAAAGGCGCCGCGGACACACTTTGCGGCCGGATCCGCTTTCAGCGGAAGGGCGGCAAAAGGCCAGCCGCTGGCATCAACGGGTTTGGGCGCTCCCAGCCAGATGAGTACGTCGGCCTTGTCGGTTCCGGTGAATTCGGGCATGAGCAAGTCACGCACGGGCGGGAGCGCTGTGCGGGCAATCTGCGCGCCGTAGGGCGAAATGAGAAAGACATTGCGCTTGATGAGCTGCACCATGCGCCGGCGGCTCCAGCCGTCCCGCTTCAGTCGGTCGGAGAGCGTGAGCATCATGAGGAGCTGGGCCAGGTCAAACGTGCCGGTCAGTGCGTACCGCCGAGTCAGGAAGTCTTCGAGCTGCGGTTCAAGCTCAAGCCATGTCATCCAGTCAACAATAGCGGCGTCCTCCGGCAGCGACGGCGAGAGCTCAACGGCAATGCCGCGCTTTTCAAGTGCCGCAGCCAGTTCCCGGCCTTTGTTCACCCATTCGGGCGACTGCCATTCGTCGCTCACGGCGATCACCGCTTTTTGAATTCGGCGAGGCTCTAGGACCGCTTGACGCCATTTCGCCACTGCGGGCTTAGACATCAAGGTTGGAATGAAGCCCGGATACTGCCAGCGGCCCATCCCCGAATCCGGATCGACACCCTCATGCGCGGATGCTGTCCAGGCGATGGCAAAAGCATCGCGCGCGCGGCGGGCAATGCCGCTCCAGCCGTCAAAGCGCCAGCTGGAGGCAAAGCCTTCCTGCGAATTAAATAAGGATTGGGCAGGGCGAAAAGCGGACACCCCGGCGCGAATCGCCGATTCACCGGCGTCGGAAGGCCGTCCTAAGACGAGTGCGCCGGCTGAGGCGCCTGCAGCCACGAGGTTTGCCGCAGCTGCGGCAGCGCCCCCGGTGCGCCATTCCGCATTGAGTGCGTTGACAGGATGCCCGCCCATAATGGAGCGGCCCGGCGCATCAGGCGAAAGGAGCCCAAGGAACTCTCCGGCATGCGCAACGGCAGAAAGGAGGGCGCCGCCTTCCAAAAGGCTTTTGACTGGGGCAGCAGAACGCAGACAGGGCTGCTCAGGCAGTTCCATGGCAGCCTTGGTCGTCAGCCCCTCAATATCAATGTTGCCGGCGACGGTGAGTGAGGCGCCGGAAACGGCGGGTTCTGCGGACGACTTTTGGGCGCAGTCGGCTGAACTGCAGAGCCGAGCAAACTGACCCGCACTCCATTCGGGGAGCTCAATCGTACGTTTCGCTGCGGCATGCAGAGCACCGCCCAAAGCGGCTGAGAGCTCATCGCACCCCGAAAGTGCTTCTTGTTCGGTGATTCCGGCCGCACGGATCGTCGGCTCAATGTCATGAAAGGGAAGCGCATTGAGGCTGCGCATCAAGCGGGCAGCTTCAGAGAGCTTAACCGCGCGGCCGCCCGCGGCAAATCGTTCCGGCGTTGCGGCAAGAAGTGCTTTGCGGGTCTCTTGGCAGGCGTTGGCTCGGGTGTTTGGCTGATCGGCAGGATCATTCAGCCGCTCTTCGGCGTCTTTATTAAATGTCGTATTCGTGGTCATTCGCTGTTTTGATTGCACGTTTGAGACCGCAGGCGTCCTCGGCTTAAGCCGCCGTCTGTGTTGCGGCGATAGAGCCGTTTTTCACGCAGTCAAAGCGTTCAACGGCTCGAATGCTCTTTATATGGGGACGAATCCAATCGAGCGGGCGGCGGTCTCAGGTTTTTACCTAATCCTACACTGTGCGGTCGTCCTTTCGAGCAGGGAAGAAGTTCTCGTGCGCCATGAGACTTCTCTTTTGCGATTTAGACGGCAGCCCGTAAAGTCTGCTGACAACTCATCATAGAAAATAACTAATATTAGCTTGACAATAATAGCAAACTGCTATATATTGAAGGCTAGCAATAGATAAAACAAATCGCCATGGATTTGGCGATTGCTAACGAAAGGAATTTGACATGATGAAATCCGAAAAAATCAATGCTTACGTCGCAACTTTGGCCGTTTGGAATGTGAAGCTGCACAACATTCATTGGAATGTGGAAGGTCATCTCTTCAAGGGGATCCATGAATACACGGAATCGCTTTATGACCGTGCTGCTGAACAGTATGACGAAACAGCAGAAATTCTGAAGATGCGCGGCGAAATGCCGGTTGCCACGATCGCCGAATCGCTTAAGGCTTCTGTGATTGAAGAACTGCCCTCGCGAGTCTTCTCCTGCTGCGAAGCCGTCGCTGTCGTTCAGGCCGATATGGAAAAGGTCGCGAAGCTGGCCCGCGAAATTCGCGATGAAGCGGCTGAGGCGGATGATTTCCAGGTGCAGGGTACGTTTGAAGGCTATCTCGCCGGATTCGCCAAGGATCTGTGGTTCCTTCGCGCGATGCGCTCCGATGCGCATGCAGGGGAGGCCTGTGATACCAAGGCGGAAGAAAAGACGGCCGGCGCCAAGCGCTGCTGCCGCAAAAAGGCCTGATAAAGACGCTTAGCTTTTGGGCGGCGATTGGCATGCAGCAAGGCATCCGTTAATAACGCCGATTCCATACCAAAACGCGGTGTCTCTCATATTGAGAGGCACCGCGTTCGACTTCATGGGCGGCAGCAGTCTCCCAGAGGAAGACTGCTCACATTCGCATTAGAACGTGTGGGTCAAACCGACGTAAGCCTGCACCAGCTTGGTGTCCTGGTCAGCCTTGCCGGCGGCACCGTCGACGGTAGTCTGGCCATAGCCGGCACCGCCGTAGACGCTCGTGCGCTTGCTGAGCGGGTAGACATAGCGGGCGGAAACGCCGTAGTACTTGAAGTCCTGATCAGCTTCCGTGGTCAAGTCTTCCTTGGCATCGACGTAATAGAGGCCGGCCGTCAAAGTGCCGGCCGCAATCGGGGCCTTGGCGCCGAGATGGAGGCCGTAGCCCTTCAAGCCGTCGGAAGCAGCCTTACCCTGATTGGCGAATTTGTAGTCATTGTTAATGCCAGCCAAACCTTCAAAGTACTGGGCTTCGGCGTAGACGCGAACCACTTCAAAGTTGTAGTTGCCGCCGACGAAGAAGAGCGAGCCGTCCTTGTCAGCGACTTCACGGTCACCAGCCGAGTTAGCTCCGTACTTCGTGAGTTCATAGCCGGCAGCAAACTGCGCAGCGCCGTAATCGCCGCTCACGCCGATCGAGGCATAGCGCTTGGCGGCCGAGGTACCTTCGTCGCCGCTGAAGCCCGTCGGCGTATCGTTCTTGGCGGCGCTGTCAGTCTTAAAGGAGTACTGAGCCGTCAGCTGCAGACCGGCAAAGCGCGGGGTCTGATAGGCCACGACGTTGTCGTAGCGGGACGAGGAGGCAAAGCCCCAAACATTGTTGTCGCCGCCGTCGAAGGATTCGACGTAGCCGATGAGGTCATACGTGCCGGCCGCAGAGGCAATGCCGCCGAAGCGGCCGAGGCCCAAGGAGCCGAAAGGACCGTAGAGCGTCAGACCGGCTTCACGGCGGAAGAGGCGGTTTTCCTGAAGCGTGCCGCTGTCAGCTTCAAAGCCGCTTTCGAGCTTAAAGCCGACCTTATAGCCGTTGCCGAGGTCTTCCGAACCCTTCAGGCCCCAGCGGGAGCCGAGGTTGCGGCCGGATTTGAGCTGAAGCTGATCGACGGATTTTTCGTCAGTAACTTTGGTGTTGGTGTAGATGAGGCCTTCATCGACCACACCATAAAGCTGAACATCGGCAGCAGCAGCGCTGCCCGCAAAAGCGCCGAGAACGGCGAGCGCAGCGAGAGTCTTTTTCATGATTAAAACCTTCTAGAGCTAGTTGGTCCGTGTGCAGTCGAAAGTCTTGAAATGGACTGGCCGCACGGATCAAAAAAAACAGCATTTTGTAAATGCCATTGTCAGCTCACCCTATACCTGCTCGGTATTGAATGCCGCCGAACAGCCTATAAATTAACTCAATAAAATTACAAAATTTGGTAATACCCTAGATTTTTGTCACCTTTTAAAGGAAAACAAGGAAAAATATGGTCAACTGTGCAATAAAACAACAAATAACCAATATATTGATATCTAACTAACTATTTTGTTCATTACGTTATCAACTGGGTCTATGAAAATTCTTTGAAGGAAATATGTGTTTTCAGTTAAAACGTTTTTGTTTACTTTTGTTTGTCATAAAACGTTTTTTTCTGCTGTCCATGAAAGCAGGCTGAAATTCTCTTCATTTCTTTTTGTGTTTTCAGTCGGATGATGTTTGAGCGTGAGGCCGGTTATTCGCCCGTATAATGCGGTTTTCTCTTCATTTCCCATTGATCACCCATGACCGACAAAGCGCCGTCTCAGCTCTCCGAACATCCCCAGTCCGAAGTTCACGCCAGTGCATTCAAACCTGCGGAGCATCCCGTTACGGCATTGGCGCTTTTGCGCGTGCCGGCATGGGAGCCGGAGCGACTGGCGGCGCAGCTCGATCTGGACTGGAATATCAAAGCCGAGCCGGTCCCGACGGATTTCCGCGAACCGTGGCTTTTTCGCGTGAACGGTTCCCTCGTGGTGATTGGATTTGAGGGACACCCCGTTCCTGGGAATGCCGCGGACGAACAGGCTAAAAACTGTCCGGACTGGCCGGACGCGCAGGAAATGGCGTCAACGCACCTGGCGTACCTCGCCCTTGCAGTGGTCGCCGAAGAGGCGACGCTCGTTGAGAATGCCCGTACGGCCATGAAGATTTTGGGGTCGCTCACGCGTCAGCCCAATGTGAGCGCCATCAACTCGGCCGGCCGCCTCTTTGAGCCCGAGCGCTTCCGCAGTGATGTGCTCACGATGCAGCATTCAGAGACGGCTTTCCCGATCTTCAACATCGTCTTCTTTGGCCTTTGGCAGCGCGAAGAAGATTCGCCGTTAAGCGGTTATACGCTCGGACTTGACCGCTTTGCCTGCCCCGATCTTGAGATTCTTGAGAGTCCCGATGCGCCTGCCGTCATTCGGGCCCAGATGATTGCAGCTGCTATGGTGCAGATTACCCGCGGCGCTGCGCTTAAAGACGGCGAAGTCCTGACGCTTTCAGGGACGATTTTCAAAGCCGAGCTTAAAGCTTCTTCGGCAGTGCCGGGCGCCGTCACCACGCACCTCACTGCGATTGAGAAGGCGCCCGAGAGCGAGGCACCTAAAAAGAAGAAGCGCTTCTGATTCATTCCGGATGCCGCAGAAAGCCTGCTGCCGCACGCATGCTCGGCGGCGGGCTTTTTAATACATCATTAAATTGTGCACGTGTACAATAGCGAATCGTTAGGTTTTTCATTCGATTTGTTTGAGCTTTGAACCTTCGCCATGGCCACTGACTTTGTCCTTATGAATCGCCGCACTTTCGGCATCCGGACCGCCGCACTCTGCTTTGCCGCGGGCATGATGGTTTCACCGTTTTCGTTAGCTGCAGAAGAGCCGCTCTTGAAGATCGGCGTGCTGCCGGCGGCCGATTCCGTGCTGCTTTATGCGGCCGAGTCAGAAGGGTTCTTCGAGTCCCGGGGGCTGCGCATCCAGCTCCTGCCATTTAAATCGGCCATTGAAATCGGCGCAGCTATGCGTGCCGGAGAGCTCGCAGGGCATTACGGCGACCTCATCAACGTGTTCACGCAGAATGCTGCCGGTGCGCCGCAGGCTGTAGCGGCGACGGTGACGTATGCCAATCCGGCCGAGCGCAATTTTGCGCTGGTCACTCGTCCGGGTTCGAACCTGACATCACTCGAAGACATCAAGACGCATCCGGGTACGGATACGGCCATGAGTGCCTCGACCATCATCGACTACCTGCTTGACCGCATGGAAGCGACGACGGGACTGCCTCCGTCCGCCATGAAACGCGTAGAAGTTCGCCAGATTCCCATTCGTCTCCAGCTGCTCCTCGCGGGCAAAATGGAAACGGCGCTCCTGCCCGAGCCCCTCTGCAGCCTGGTGGAATCGAAGGGCGGCAGAGCACTTTGGGATGACCGTACGCTCGCTGAGCCGCTCGCGGTGGTTGCCTTCCGCAAGGCCGCCGTCACGCCGCAAACGGCAGCCGCCTTCCGCGCGGCGCTCGCCGATGCGGCTAAGGCCATTGAAAGCGATCCGGAAAAGTTCCGTGCCTTGATGGTGAAAAAGAGCCTGCTGACGAAAGCGGCTGCTTCGGCCTATAAGATGCCGACTTATGCGCATTTCGGCACAGCGGACAGTCTGCCGCCGCTGCCGTCTGCTGCGGACGTCAAACGCACTGCCGACTGGATGATTGGAAAGGGCATGATCAAGGCGATTCCGAAGCTTGAAGAGGTCGTTTTCGTCCCCTAAAGCTTGGGCCGCCAGAGCGTTGAGTTCAATGCCGGTAAGAAATTGAACTCTGCCTGGCGGGAGGGCGCAATGTCGGTTTGGCGCGATGGGATGCGTCCTTTCGGACTCATTCGCGTGCGTCCCCGTATGTTTTTCAGCCGCAGAAAGTTAAGCCGCTTTGGCGAGAGCTGATTTGGTCACTTCACACCAGCCGACGGCGCCAGCGGCCCGATAAAGCTCTTCGGGCGTCAAACGCACGCCTGAAGCATCATCGCCGCAGGCCGGCCATACTTCGGCGTGACTGAGGAGCGACCGATCAAGCCAGACCGGGATGCCGTCATGCCTGCCAAACGGACAGACGCCGCCGGGTGCGTGTCCGACGAGCGCTTCGACATCGGTTCCCGGCACAAACTTGGGCTTAAAGTGAAAAGTGCGTTTGAAAGATCCGCCGTCGATCTTTCGGTCGCCGGCAGCAAGCACCAGAATGGGGCCGTCCGGTCCCAGGAGCGCCATGGTTTTGGCAATTGCGCCTTCAGCGGTTCCTAGCTCCTGAGCAGCCAAGGCAACGGTTGCACTCGATCCGGGGAATCGGCGGACACGACCTTCCAAATGCTGAGCTTTCAAAGCGGCATAGGCGGCATCAAATGACATGGTGTGGTTTTACCTTTGAATGAAAAAACAGTCAAATCTCTTGCTGAACAGCGGATTTGGCGAAACGCCGCAGCGGAGGCTGCCGGCGCAGCGCATCACCCGAAAGAAAATTCGCCGATGTAGGAGGCCCAGAGCTCTGTGAGCCCTTCAACATGCTGCCCGTCCAGATTCGGGAACTGCTGACTGAGTACGGCGAGCCAAAGGAGTTTAGGCGTCGGATTAGACATGCGCTTAAGCACCAGCTCCGCCTTGCCGGCGGGCGCGCCGTTTCCCAGAGAGGAATTGTCGCTCTCATTAATGAGCGCGAGGTTGCCAAAGCCGTGTCGGCGAAGAAGCTCTTCGCGGGCGGCGTCGGCATCCTTCCCAAGATTAGCGCGGTTGCGGGCCAGCCAATGCTCGATGTCGCTTCGGGCAACGATGCGCAGTGTCCGGGCCTTTTCTTTGAAGGCCCTCCAATTGAATGCTCGGAAGGCACCGGCGAGTTCAGTCTCCTCTGGGGACTGAGCCTTCTCTGCAAAAGCATCCATAGCGCGCTTCAGAGCAGCAAAAGAGCGGTTTCCGCCAGTGTGGCCGTCAACCCAGAGCACGTAGTCCGTCAGGAAAAGATCAAACTGTGAGAGGGTGCCGTCGTGGTAATGCCACCCGGGCGCCGCGGCCTCAACGGCAGCTTGCGCAGCCAGCAGCTGGGTTTGGGCTGTGTTTTCTGAGGGTGTTTCTGCTGTCAGTTTAAATACGCCTTCGGCTCCTCGGGCTTGACCGGCCTCTGCGGCGCGGTAGGCCCAGGCGAGCAGCCGAAGCTGAGCAATCTTGCGGATCTTCGCAAATGCGGGCTTTTTCATGGCGAGGAAAGCTTCTGGGCTGTCGGGCAGTTTGCCGTCGGTCCCGAGACTCATCTCCAGCGCAGTCGCCGAAAGCACGAGGAGCCAGTATTGCCCCGAAGCGCTGAAGCCGCCCGAGGCCATAAAGGTTTGAATCAGCTGATTGAAAGCATCAGGGGCGCCTTCAAATGCCTCATTCTCTCTCTGACGATAGCGCCCCCAGGCGCCGACCGTCTGAAGGACGAGCGAGAGCGCTCCCATCAGGCGCCATACATCGGCTGTGCCGGGCGCCTCGGCCTGCACAATATGATCGAACCGTCTGTCAAAGTTCGTGGTTGCCAGCGCTTCGTAGGCGGGCAGCGGGCCGTTTCCGTCAGCGGCCGTTCTGGCTTTGTCGTACTTGAAAAGCTCATTGGCGATGACGAGCATGTTCATCATGTCAATCGGCGGAACGAATTGTTCTCGGTTCTCCTCATCAGTCGCTGGGGGCTGATCCGTTTCGCGCTTGGGCGGTTTGTCGGTCCGTCCTTTTTTGTCATCCGATTCGAGCGGCGCTTCGTCTGCGCCGGCAATAATCTCATCGATCGTCAGCGCGGCGGAGATCGGCGTGTCATCGGTTTCATCCTTGGAACCCGATGGAGAGACTTGGCCCGAACGCCACCCCTTCAGGTCGTAGCCTTTGGCAGCTTCAGTCGGGGAAACCAGACGCTCATCGGTGCTGCGCCAGAGGTGCGTAAAAAACGCTCGGCCGAAGCGGTCCTTTTCGCTGAACCGCGACAGCAAACGCGACTTCAGAATGTCGAGTGCTGAGAGCTGCTGCCCGCGCATATTGATGATTTCAAACATGGCAGGGGCTTCGTTTTCGACCTTGTCGGAGAGCGGTATTACGACGCGTCGAATGCTCACGCGATCGTGAATGCACGCTTCCAAAGCCCTGAGAAAGGTCTGCGCCGCCAAATCTTCCCGCAGCCCCTGGCGCTCGATGAATTCGGTGAGTGCACCGGCAATGCGGTTCCTTTGTTCTGTGCAGGCCGGCAGCGGACTCTCGCAGTTCGCTTCCATACCGCTCAGATATCGGTAGGCCGATATGATTCGCTTATGCTTCTCGTTTGCCGGCCGATCGAGCCGGCGGCTGATTTCCTCGAGCAGGAGGTCGATCGTCGTGAGCCGCTGCTGACCGTCCAGAATGGAGAAAACGCCGGGCGTCTCCTCATCGCAGACGATTGTGCCGAGCGAATAGGTGCTCTGAATATCGGGACTGCGGTAGAAGTCCAGCAGATCCTGCATCAGCTGCGACACCTGCACGGAAGTCCAGGCATAAGGCCGCTGATAGACCGGAATGACGTAGCGCGCCTGATCGGTTCCGAGGGAACCCATGCTGAAACTTTTCGAAGAAAAGCGCTGGGTACGGGCAGCAGGCGTTTGGGCTACGGTGTTATTCATGGTCGGAAGCCTCATCTGTCGTGTTTTGCTCAGTGTCTGCTGCAGATGCCTCGAGAGCGGCCTCCATATCATAGGCAAGCCGATAGCGCTGAATCCAAGTCGTATTTTTGATGAAGGGCGCCATCGCTTCCGGCGTTGTCGCCTGAAGCAGCGAGCGTTTGCATGCAGCGGGCGTTGCTGAACGGTGCGGCAGAAAAATGAGATTCGTGCGTGCGTTCCAATAGCGCAGGCATCGCAGCAGTGCAGCTTTGTCGAGCCGGTCAAATGCCCCCGGGATCTGCTTATCTGCGTTGCGAAGCCGATTGAGAAAGCGTGCAAAATGGCGGGCAAATGTGCGGAATTCGGCATCCGCTGCGAGCGCAGCGGCAAGGGCATGTGAAGAGGCGCTGCTGTTAAATGCCGTGCGCGGAGCAAAGCGGTCAGTCCAAGCAATGAGCGCAAGCCGGAGAATGAGCTTCTGGTCATTATTGAGCTTTAAGCCGCTCGCAGGATTGAAAGCCGTTTGCTCGAGCTCGTCGAGCGCTTCGTCTATGCGCCGGTACTGGTCGAGCATCCGGAAGAAGCCTATGCCGGTCTGAACGGGTTCAAGCAAGTCAAAGAGATGCTGGTTGGTCGATGCAGATAGTTTCCCGTCTACGATTCGATCGCGCCGATGAGTGCCGATGATGCCTTTGAGCAAGTCGGCATTCTGAGGACTATTGGCGCTTTCCGGCCAAGGATCAATGTCGCAGCGCATCAGGAGCGCCGGGATGACATGAGCTTCAACGGCGTATTTCCGTTGTGCGAGCCTGGCGGCAGCAGCCTTCGAAGCTTCGTCATCGAGCGTTTCGCGGTCGGATTCGCTCGGCGGCGATTCATTGAAAGCACTCCAGATGCGCCGAATTTCCTTTTGACGATCCGGCGCCGTTTCAAACCGCATGTGATAAGCCTTGAGGATGTCGAGGAGAGACATCGGCAGTCCGCGGTTGTTTTCGCCCTGAAAGTATTGTTCGGCTTCCTTGAGGCTCTGGAGTACGTTGACGGCAAGCCGTCCTGAGAGGAGGATGTAGCGAAATCGCCGGAGATCGCGCAGGAGCGTTTCTTCGTAAAAGCTCAGTGCCCCGGCGTTCTGTGCGTCGTCGAGCGCCGCGTCAGCTTCGAGCTGCCGGTATTCTCGGTCAAGGGCGAAATAGATTTGACGGATATGCTGCAGGGTTGCGGGTTCCTGATAAAGAAACGCTCGCTTCCAGACGAGATTCCGCCCCATGATCCAGGCGATATTTGCGCCGTAACTTCGCAGGACATCAGTCTTGCTCCGCATAGCGCGTTCATAGAGAACACGGGCCAGAATCATGAGGCTCGTGAGCCGCTGCTGGCCGTCAAGAAGCGCCATGTTGTGAGCATGCTCGGGACTGTCGCTGTCGCGGAGCGGCATGATGCAGATAGCCCCCAGATAGTATTCATCCTCTTCGCGGTATCGCTCTTCGTCAGGGGAATATCGAAGCTCGTCAATATCGTCAAGAATCTTCTGAATGTCGTTTAAGGACCAGCAGTATGGGCGCTGGAAGTCCGGGAAAACGATGTGTTTGATCCAGTTTCTCCCCGGGCGGTCAAACGAGCGTTTGATGACCCCGGCCACTGAGCTGCTTTCGATGATCTGCATGGCTGGCTTTTTTCTGAAACTGCTTGGGATTCTAGCGAACCCGCGGACATGCTGATGTTTAGGATGTACCAAGGTTTGAATGCTCAGCCGTATGCGCGAAGCGAGGTGCGATAATGCATGGTCCAAGATCTTTGAAAGATCTTGGGCGTTCTGCATTGCGGCGCCCTCCTAGGGCGCAGAGCAGTGAGGCACCGCTGAAAAGTTGGTTTTTGCTGCGCTCACCGTCAAGACCCGCCGTGCCGCTGCCGAGTCGTCCGGAACGCATTCTTATAAACATCCTCCATACCGCTGAAAGTTCTTTGATATGAAAATCCTTCTTCTCCCCGACAGCTTCAAGGGCAGCCTCTCTGCCCAACGGGCGGCTGACATTCTTTGTGCCGCAGCCAATGAAGTTCTGCCCGATGCTGAGGTCGTCAAGCTTCCTGCGGCAGACGGCGGCGAAGGCACGCTCGAGGCGGTCAAGGCGGCTGTGGGCGGCGCTTATCTTCCGCTTCCGGTAACGGGCCCCTGCGGTCAGTCCGTACAGGCGCGCTACCTGTCGGTGGGCGATACGGCGGTGATTGAGCTTGCTCAGGCGGCTGGTCTGGGACAGCGGCTTCCTGGCTTCAGTCCGATGCGCACTACTACATATGGTGTGGGCCAGCTGATTTCGCATGCGCTTCAGGTCGGGCATCGACGGATTGTGCTCGGCTTAGGCGGCTCGGCCACGACCGATATGGGCTGCGGCATGGCGGCGGCGCTCGGCACCCAATTCCTCAACGCTAAGGGGCAGCCCTTCCTCCCGGTGGGTGAAACGCTTCATCTGGTGAAGGGCGTCCGGCTCAACGGGTTCTTTTTTCAGAAGAATGCTCCGCGCATTGAGGCGCTGTGCGACGTGGAAAATCCCTTGTACGGCACTAACGGCGCGGCTTATGTTTTTGGACCGCAAAAGGGTGCCGACGCCGATGAAGTGAAGCGTTTGGATGCCGGGCTTCGTGTTGTGGCCGGACTCTTTGAAAAGCAGGGCGCGAAGGTCAATTCCCTGCCGGGCGGCGGTGCTGCCGGCGGAGCGGGCGCTGGCGTAGCCTGCTTCCTCAACGGCCGCATTGCTTCTGGGATTGATGTGCTCCTTGACTTGATGAAATTTGACGATCTGGTGAAGACGGCTGATTTGATCGTCACGGGAGAAGGTTCTGTCGACGGTCAAACGGCCGGCGGAAAAGCCGTGCAGGGCATCGCTCGGCGTGCCGCCGGGAAGCCCGTCATCGTCTTTTCCGGTTCTGCCAAGCTTGATCCGGCTTCCTGGGAAAAGCTTCGCGCCAGCGGCGTTGCCGCGGTGTTTCCGATTGTGCAGGAACCCTGCACACTGGCCGAAGCGATGGCAAAGGCCTCGGAAAACCTGCGCGTCACAGCGCTCAATGTGTTTTCGCTCCTCAAGCTCCAGCAGGCTGCAGGCTTGACGCAGCAGCACGCTTAAAGACTGCGTTTGTCCCTTCTCGATGCATGAGGCGCTTTCTGATGAGCGTTGGAAAGCGCCTTTGCTGTTGTCTATTTAAGATCCGTTCCTTTACAGAAACACAAAAACGGACAGGCTCACGGCTTTTGGAAGGTGAACCACACCGCCATCACCAAACAGAAAAAGGCGGCGAGATGGTTCCACTGCAGCTTGAGTCCAAAGAGCAGCATTGAAAAGAGGGTGAATACTGTGAGCGTAATGACTTCCTGAATGACTTTGAGTTCGAGAAGTGAAAACGGCCCGCCGTTGCCGTCAAAGCCGATGCGGTTGGCGGGCACCTGGAAGGAGTATTCAAAGAGTGCGATCGACCAGGAAAAGAGCACCACCGCCCAAACGGGCCAGAAAGAGATGACCTTTGCGGCCTGAAGCTTGAGGTGCAGGTACCAGGCGAGCGTCATGAAGACGTTCGAAATGATGAGGAGCCCGATCGTCAAAAAGCCTTTGCTGAGCATGGCGGAAACACTGTTGCGGAATGAAAGAGGTGATTCAATGGGTCTGCGGCAGATCCCTGAGCCGCGCTTCGCAGATCAAGAAAAATCCCGCCGCACGTTTTGTCGTGGACGGGATTGCGAAGCATACGCCGAGCCGCAGCGAAACGGTCAGCGAAAAGCTTGAATATTCGAGCGGTTAGGCGGCAAGACCCGCATCAATGAAGGCCTTGAGTTCGCTCGGGGTCTTCACTTCAACAAGGCGGCCGTCAAGCGGCTTGCCGTTCTTAAAGATCACCATGGTCGGGATATGCTGAACGCCCAGTTCCTTCTTGAGGTTGGGGCAGGCGTCAGAGTCAGCAGAAGCAAAGACCAGACGGCCTTCATAGTCCTGAGCCATACGTTCATAGAAAGGACGCGCACGACGGCAGTCGCCGCACCACGAAGCACCCAGCGCGAGAATCACGGGCTTCTCGTTTTTCAAAACGACTTCATCGTAATTCTTTTCATCAACATTGAGAATCTCGGCCATTTTCGGCTCCCTAAAGTGAATTTGAGCAGTTAGAGCTTTGGGGGCAAGGCTTTGAGCGCCCCCGAAGCAGCTTAGCGTTTCTACTACTATACCCGTGTTCAGCCCCATCAAGCGGTGCTCTTCATGAAGATTGCAAACGAGTACATCTTCTTACAGTTGCAAGGATGCAGCATGACACTTAGGCACCTGCGGTGAATCAACGGGATGTTTGGTGCGAAAACGCTTTCAAGATTTCATGACTACCGCCTTTGCGTCGACGTCGGAGTTTGCGGTTTGAGTCCTCCAAAGGCTAAGATTCCCAAACTTTTCGGAACGACGTCCAACCACAAGATATGGTGGTTCTTTGATGATAAAACCCTTTTATAAGGGCTATTGAGGGCGGTCAGTCAAAATGGTCTGATCCCTCGTTTGTCGTCTCAGGAACGATGCATCCAGCACTGCTGCTTCACCGCCGACGTCCTTTTTCAATGTATTTTCGGGAGCCGTCATGGCGGTACAAATGAACTTTGAGCGAGATAAGCTCTTTGACGAACTCGGCCTCATGCGTCTGCGTGAAAGCTATATGCGCAGGAGCGAAAAAAGCCCGCAGGAACGGTTTGCCTTCGTGGCGGAAACTTTCGGCAGCAACCCCGAGCATGCTCAGCGCATCTACGATTATGCGAGCCGTCATTGGCTCTCCTTCTCAACGCCGATTCTTTCATTTGGCCGTTCAAAGAAGGGACTTCCCATTTCGTGCTTCCTCACCTATATGGAGGACAGTGCTGAAGGGCTCGTCGATACGCTCTCCGAAGTCAACTGGCTCTCCATGCTTGGCGGCGGCGTGGGCATTCATGTCCGCATCCGCAGCGCCGACGAAAAAAGCGTCGGCGTGATGCCGCATCTGAAGGTTTATGACGCCGCTTGCCTTGCCTATCGTCAGGGTTCTACGCGCCGCGGCTCTTATGCGGCCTTTCTCGATATTGATCATCCGGACATCATCCCCTTTATCGAGATGAGAAAGCCTACGGGCGACCAGAACATGAAGGCGCTGAATCTTCACCACGGCGTGAATCTCTCTGACGCTTTCATGGAAAAGATTGAAGCGTCAATGCGCGACAGTTCCTACGATGACACGTGGGAGCTTCGTCATCCGAGCACGCATGAGGTAGTGGCCAAAGTTTCAGCGCGTGATTTGTGGCAGCGCATCCTTGAGATGCGCATGCATACGGGTGAGCCCTATTTGGTCTTCATTGACACCGCCAACCGAGCGCTTCCGTCTTGGCTTAAGGACAAGGGACTGAGCATTCACGGCTCCAATCTCTGCACGGAAATTTTCCTGCCGACCTCTCATGACCGTACGGCGGTCTGCTGTCTTTCGTCGCTCAATCTCGAATATTTCGACGAGTGGAAGAACAATCAGCAGTTCATCACTGACGCCATGGAGCTCCTCGACAACGTCCTGCAGTACTTTATCGACCACGCTCCCGATCAAATCGCCCGCGCACGGTATTCGGCCATGCGTGAACGCTCTGTTGGACTTGGCGCGCTGGGATTTCATGCCTATCTGCAGAAAAAAGGGGTGCCCTTTGAGAGTGCGGCGGCCAAGTCCATCAATAAGCAGGTCTTCCGGTTGATTCGGACAGCCTGCGCAGAGGCCGACAAGAAGCTCTGCGCAGAGCGCGGCGCATGCCCGGATGCGGCCGATTCCGGCGTTTCGCGGCGCTTTTCGCACTGGATGTCAGTGGCGCCAAATGCTTCGTCCTCGCTCATTATGGGTGGCACGTCGCCCTCTATCGAGCCGTATCGCGCCAACATTTATCGTCAAGACACGATCTCCGGCGCCTACATCATGAAAAACCGCTTCCTCAAAGTCAAGCTTGCCGAACTTGGACTCGATACGGAGGAGGTGTGGGCAGATCTCATCGCTCACGACGGCTCCATTCAGCATCGCGACGATATTCCGCAGGATGTGAAGGATGTTTTCAAGACGGCTCCTGAAATTGATCAGCGCTGGATCGTTGAGCTGGCGGCCGACCGTCAGGAGTTCATCGACCAGGGACAGAGCGTCAATCTGTTCTTCCCGCCCGACGTGTCGATTGCGTACCTTCATGCCTGCCACTTCCTGGCTTGGAAGAAGGGCTTGAAGAGCCTTTACTACAACCGCTCGGACAAGCTGAGAAAGGCTGACCGCGTCGGCGTGAAGGCTGAACGCAAGCGCATTGAGGATGAAATCGATATGCGGGCCGTGGCTGACAATTCGACGTGTCTCGCCTGTGAAGGCTGAGTTTTGTTGGCCGCTGATGGAAGCATTTGAAATATTGAAGGCAGAAAAAATGATGGAAGACGAAAAGATCAATCAGCCGATGACGGAACTGGCCGGAGAAGCTGCCAAGGCTGAAAGGGCGGGCGGGCTTCTCGAGTCACGCGATTACTACAAGCCTTTCCAGTATCCCTGGGCCTATGAGGCGTTTATGCAGTCCGAACAGATGCACTGGCTCTGGACGGAAGTGCCGATGCTCGAGGACGTCAAGGACTATCAGCAAAAACTCACGGATTCAGAGCGCGATTTCCTCACGAAAATTTTGCGGTTCTTCACACAGGGCGACATTGACGTGTCAGGGGCCTATGTGAATTCCTATCTGCCGCGCTTCAAGCAGCCCGAAGTCCGCATGATGCTTTCGAGTTTCGCCGCTCGCGAGGCCGTGCACATTGCGGCATATTCGCATCTCATCGAGACGCTGGGGCTTCCGGAGTCGATTTATAACGAATTCCTTCAGTATGAAGCGATGGCGGCTAAGCATGACTTCTTCAATGAGGTCTGCCGCGACAAGGGCGATCTTGCGGCGCAGATTGCCGCTTTCTCTGCCTTTACCGAAGGCATGCAGCTCTTTTCGAGCTTTGTCATGCTGCTCAATTTCACGCGCTGCGGCACGATGAAGGGCATGGGGCAGATCATTGCCTGGTCTATCGCCGACGAAACGCTTCACACTGAATCGATGACGAAGATTTTCCGTGAATACATTACGGAAAATCCGGAGTTATGGACGGATGAACTTAAAGCCAAGATTTACGGCATCGCGGAAGTGATGGTCGATCTTGAAGATAAATTCATCGACTTGGCTTTCGGGGTTTCCGAAATGAAGCGCCTTACCCGTGAAGATGTTCGTTCCTATATTCGCTACATTGCAGATCGTCGATTGATGGGACTCGGTTTGAAGGGGATTTTTAAAAGTACGACAAATCCGCTTCCATGGGTTGATGCAATGCTTGGTGTAACCCATACCAATTTCTTTGAAAACCGTGTCGTAGACTATGCGAAGGGCGCCTTAACCGGTACTTGGGCCGAAGTATGGGGTGCTGCTAAATATTGATATCACATAGTTAATTGTCTCTTTGATGGAAGTAAGCTATGTTGTCGGCTTAATTCGACTATCTTAGCGAAAATGAGCTGCAGGTCACTAATTATGTTGCCGCTCCTATTTACAAGCTCTCTTCAGATCTCCTTTGAGCCGATGTAAATACTTCAAGACGCGTCATCAATGTGTCTAGAAGACGAATAAAAATCATGAAATGAACATAACCCACTTTTGGAATAAAGTGGGTTTTTATTTTATATAAATATTTAAAGTATCCTTGTTAGGTTGTTTGAAAGGATGGTTTAGATTTTTCTGAATTCGTTGTTGAGCTAAGGCTGTTCGTGCAGCTGCGCAAGCCGAATTTGTTAGGTATTTTATCGAGCAGTGTTGCTAGACTCGCCAATATCTGCGAAGGTGGTAGTTTCCCTATTATGCTCAGTCAATGTTGAAAGCTTCACAGTGCTTTCGAACGCAATTCCTGGCAGATAAGGTATTTGCCGCTAATCAGCATGGACAAGCCGATAGCATCATAGAGACCGATGCAAAGTCATTACTAATGAATGACGAGATCTTTGCTTTATATGACAATATGACCGAGAGGATATACAATGAATACACTAACGACCATTACAGTTATACTGTCAATAAAGCAGTTTATGAATAAGTTTTGGACAGCATTATCTTAAAGTACTGTTTGAAGTGAGTCATATCAATAAGGGGAAGCGTTCATGTCTAAAAATAAACTAGCAAGCAGTAATATTTCCATTAACATCAATAAGTTGGCTCAGATTGTTGTCAAAGAATTAAAGAAAGATAACTACATTTTTAATGTTCTTAATATTTATGAGTGGCCTCCTAAAGGAAAGAAATTAGATGGAAATGAAACATCGAGGTTTAAGCGGAAAATGTGTGGACGTTTTGCTTCCATTATTGATAAAGAAAATAAAAACCAAATAGAAATTGATGGAAAAAAGTGGAATGGACTAAAGCTGTTCTCAAGTGGGGTGGAATTCTAGGAAATAATGAGGAAACCATATTAAAATATGCAACTCAGTCTGCAGAATCTCTTTGTAGTCTTTCCGAAGGGGTCGCTTCTTGGTCTAAAGTGTTGGCATTTCGATATCCAGACAAATATTTTATTTACGATTACCGTGTTGCATTTGTCTTAAATTACATTTTGGTCAGTCATGCTGAAGAAATCAGCCAATATTTCTTTATTCCGCCATCTCAACGTATAAATTCCAATTCTGATTCTAAATATGCATATTGCAATCTCATTGCTAGATTGCTTGGCAAAATAAACGATGGCGTTAATTTAAAGATTTTTGAACTCAATCTCCCAGAAAGTTATCGTCTTTATCTCGGTCTCATTGAACAAATCGTTGAAGTTCTTAACGACGAAACTGATAACTGTTTTCATCTTGAAGGGGATGATAAGCAAAAGGTTGAAATGGCATTATTTATGAAATTCAATGAATATGAAGAAAAGGTTAAAGCCTGGAGATTGACGGGCAATTAAGTAACCTAATTTCACGAATAATAGATCTCTTCCTTCTGTGATCAAAGTCAAGGATCTGTTGTTTTGCTGAGCTAATCCCGTGAAAATGAAGCAATAAGTTTTTACGGGATTTCTTTTTCTGCCAAAATGCTGCCTATGTCTTAATTAGGTATCTGTCAGCGGGATTGATGATGAAAAAGGCTAGCGACAAGTGGTATTTCACCAAGGAAACCAATGCCAAGGGCTTGTGCTACATCTACGCCTATCAAACGCGGTGGGATCCGGTCACTAAGAAATCAAAACGCTCAGCCCGCAAGTATGTCGGCCGCTTAGCAGCCGATTCCGTCGTCAATATCACCGCCAAATTTCGTACTGAATTTCCTCAGTACGCCCAAGGAACCTTTTATTTCGGCCTGGATAAGACCCTGATCGATGAGGCTGCCTACCGTCGAGATTTCCCGAACGCTCCCGGCCCTAAACCAGCGGAGGCCGAAATAGATACAGCTTTGTGGGATACCCGCAGCTTGGGGTTCACTTGGGCTTTGGAACAGCTGGCAGCGCAGTCACAGGTGCTTGAGCATCTGCGCGAGATCTTCAAAGAGGATGCCCGCAGCCTGCTCAATCTGGCGATCTACAAATTAGACGGCGGCAACTCCATGGCTGCCATGGAGGATTGGCGGGCCAGTGTGTATTTGCCGCATGGTCCTGCTCTGAAGAGTCAGCGCATCAGCGAAGTATTGAGCCGAGTTACGCCTAAGGACTTTGCGCGCTATTTCCATCTGCGGCATCAAAGCAAGATCGAAAGGATGTCCGGCACAGACTGCGTGCACTATGCGTTGGACAACACCACGATTTCGTCATATTCGGCCACCATCGCGGATGTCGCCTACGGCCATGCCAAACGTGATCCGGAATTACCGGTACTCAATTTCACCTTTGTTTGCGACCAAGACTCTGGAGACATTGTCTTCGCCCATGCCTATGAAGGCTCAATCCCTGATGTCACAGCCTTTGGAGAAATTGTTTTTCGCATGAAGGATGCCGGTTTTGATTTCTCGAAAGTGATTTTGGTGACGGATCGGGGGTATCAAAGCCTAATCAACATCCAAAAGCAGATTGATCTGGAAGTGAAGTTCATACAGGGCATTCGCCTCAGCGAGGACATCGTGAAGCGCAGCTTTGACCGATATGACGCTTCGCTGCATAACCAGCGCTTCTACGACACTGGCGAACGTGTGTACGCCCATTCCACCACGGAAGCCTGGAAGCAATACACCGACTATGGATCACTCAACAAGACGCTGCATTTACATCTTTACCGCTTTCCTAAAGCCGATGAAGCTGAGATGGAAGAGCTTCGCTTACAAGTGCAGCAGGTGCTGGACTTGAAAAACGCGAACAGACAAGTACCGCCAGAAAAATGGCTGACTTATAAGCGTTTTGTTTGTGAAAGAACGACGGCGC
>ENA-OURZ01001184-OURZ01001184.1-human-gut-metagenome-genome-assembly--contig:-NODE-1184-length-30361-cov-5.258167_pt1 | contig 30361 bp, 26 predicted proteins | sample MGYA00242073_ERZ509195 | MGnify/ENA primary metagenome ERZ509195 (study PRJEB26280, sample SAMEA2338837) | human gut metagenome | biome: human gut; feature: human-associated habitat; material: faeces... | reverse complement strand
TCTGCGACAGAGCGCGAGCGTGCCGCGTTTCTTATACCCTGCCAAGGGCTACGGGATTATTTCACTAACTTTCAATTTTGCAAAGGACTCTGGTGCTATACCATCTTGAATCCTTTCGCCTTCAGGCAGATCTCCACTTCCTCAGGATCTGCGGTATGCAGGATCATGACAGGGGTAGAAGAATCACGGTTGAAGGACAGGTAGGTATAGTCCACATTGACATTGCTGTCTAAGAGAGCTGTCAGCAGGGTATTCAGTGCACCGGGCTTATCCTCGATCTCTACAGCCAGGACATCCACGAAACGGCAGAGGTATCCCCTCTCTGTAAGGACTTCTTTTGCCTTGTCGGGATCGGAGACCACCATACGGTTGATTCCGTACTCCGCACCATCGTTGGTAACGGAACCCCAGATATTGATGCCTGCTTCATACAGCGCATTGGTCATAGTCTGCAGGGCACCTTTTTTATTCTCAGCATAAATAGATAACTGTTTTAACATTTCGATATTACCTCCTCATTACAGTCTGACTGTTATGCAGTCTGTCGAAAACTTCCGACACTTTATTATGATAAAGCATTATTACAAAATAATCAATCCGGAGTTCGCATTTGACTAATGCTCTTTGCTAATTACTCTATTTTATGGATGTCGGGTTCAAAATTCCTCGACATTTATAATGTTCCATGGGAGAACAGTCCTACCGGTCCCTGAGGAGGATCCTTAGGATCTTGGGGGGATTCAGGCTTCTCCTGTGCGGAAGTCTCTTCTTTTGCGGATTCTGCTGGCTCCTTTGCGGTATCCTGCACCGGTGCAGTCTGCTCTTTTGCTTCCTGCAGGCTGTCTTCGAAAGTCAGGGGCTGGAAAGCCGGATCTGTACCCTTATTCTCTTCTTCGGGCTCAGGCAATCCCTTTTCTCTGCGGAAGATCTCCATGAATTCCTTACCGGTAATGGTCTCACGCTCGATCAGGAACGCTGCCAGCTTATCCATCAGTTCTCTGTTCTCGCGAAGCATCTGTAATGCCTGATCATAACTTTCCTTGATCATGGCAACGACTTCTTCGTCAATGGCTGCTGCCGTTTCATCACTACAGTTCAGCGCAGTTCTTCCCTCAAGATACTGGCTCTCTACAGTAGCCAGTCCCACGAGGCCAAAGCGCTTGCTCATACCGTAACGGGTGATCATATTACGGGCAATAGAAGTAGCTTTTTCAATATCATTGGCTGCACCTGTGGTCACGGTATCAAATACTACTTCCTCAGCGGCACGTCCGCCCACCAGCCCTACCAGCATATCCCGAAGTTCTGCCTCGGTGTTGAGGTATTTTTCCTCCTCCGGTACCTGCATGACATACCCCAGCGCACCCATGGTACGGGGCACAATAGTGATCTTCTGCACCGGCTCGGAATTTTTCTGCAGGGCACTGATCAGTGCATGACCGACCTCATGATAGGATACGATACGACGCTCCTCCTTGCTCATGATGCGGTCCTTTTTCTCCTTACCTACCAGTACCTGTTCTACTGCTGCGAACAGATCCTTCTGGCTGACGAATTCTCTGCCTTCCTTGACGGCATTGATGGCAGCCTCGTTGATCATATTGGCGAGATCGGAACCTACCGCACCGCTGGTCGCCAGTGCAATAGCATCCAGATCTACGGTCTCATCCATCTTCACATCCTTGGCATGTACCTTCAGGATCTCCACACGTCCTTTGAGATCCGGCTTGTCTACGATGATCCGGCGGTCAAAACGTCCGGGACGTAACAGGGCTTTGTCCAGGATCTCCGGGCGGTTCGTCGCACCCAGGATCAGGATACCCTTAGAACTGTCGAAACCATCCATCTCGGACAGCAGCTGGTTCAGGGTCTGTTCCCGCTCCTCGTTGCCTCCGCCGTACTTAGAATCACGGCTGCGGCCGATGGCATCGATCTCATCGATAAATACGATACAGGGAGCATTCTTGGTTGCTTCCTTGAACAGGTCGCGGACACGGCTGGCGCCCACACCTACATACAACTCAATAAAGTCGGAACCTGTCAGGGAAAAGAACGGCACATGTGCCTCACCTGCCACTGCTTTTGCAAGCAAAGTCTTACCGGTTCCGGGAGGTCCCACTAACAGGGCTCCCTTGGGAAGTTTTGCACCGATCTTGGAATATTTCTGGGGATTGTGCAGGAAATCCACGACCTCCACCAGAGATTCCTTTGCTTCGTCTTCTCCGGCTACGTCCTTAAAAGTAACACCGGTTTCCTTCTGTACATATACTTTGGCATTACTCTTGCCGACGCCCATGGGACCTCCACTGCCGCCCATTTTACGGAACAGGAATCCGGCTACGACCCAGATCAGCACTACAGGTAATACTACCGTTACCAGAATCTCCATCAAAAAGCTGGAGGTATTACTGCTGATACGGGTACCCGTCACACCATGCTCCTGTAATCTGCCCGTCAAAGTATCCAGATCCTCCATCAGCATCGTATAATATACCGTCTTAGACTGCGTTGCCTTCTGAGTAATACCATAAAAGGTCACATAACTGTCAGGTGCTGGCGTAGCTGCCGCTTCCTTTTTCAGCTGTACCGTGATCACACCGCTTTCCTTATTTACCTCTACTGCTTCCACCTTATCCGCTTCCAGATCCTTCAGGAAATCCGTATAAGACACCTCCGTACCGTTGCCGGTTCCGAAAAATGCATTATACAACATCAATATGGCGATCACTGTCATCAGACCGGACAGGATCATCATCAGGATACTGGGACGCCTTGGCGGACGATTTCCGTTGCCTCCGTTACCGTTATTACCGTTCCCGCTATTGTTGCCGCTGCCGGGAGCACCGTTGCCATTGCCGCCGTTGCCGGAACCATAGCCGTTATTATATGATTCAGATAATATTCTCATGTCATCTCCATTTTCTACTTTATTTTATTGTCTCTATTTTTTCTATATTTAATATTCTCATATTCCGAGACAATAAATTTATTGTAACTATTTAGCCCCTTGCAGAACGCAGTTTTATATGGCTCTGAATAGTTACAATCTATTTTATTATAGAGATAACCTGCGGATAAATCAATAGCGCAAATGTGAAAAAAGCATGAAAAGCAGGCTATATCACACTATTTATCCATGAATCCGAAATACCGTCACTTCTCCAAAACATGACTCGTTTGACACATACTGTGGAATTCTCTCCGACAGCATATCTTTGTGGTCTGTATGCAGACAAACACCCGAAATCCGTAAGAAACGAATTTCGGGCACCTGCCTGCAACAAACACTCACAACAAACAATTATAGAAGCACGCCCTTCAGAATGACCTGACGGCGATGCAACTCTTTGTCGGCAATCACGATATTCGCGTATTTGCCTGCTTCCAGGGATCCAACCTTGTTCCCGACTCCGATACTGACTGCCGGATTGATGGTAGCCGCACGGATTGCCTGCTCCTTCGGGATTCCCATTTCCACAGCCTTACACATACAGTCATACAGATTCGTGGCGCTTCCCGCAATAGTTCCGTCTGCCAGGGTAGCTAAGGCTCCACGCACGGTAACATCCTGACCACCCAGGGTGTACTGTCCATCCTCCATACCTACGGCACGCATGCTGTCACTGATGAGGATCATACGGTGTGCACCGAACAGCCGGAAGGTATTCCTTACCATACAGGGATGAATATGGATACCGTCGCAGATCAGCTCCGGCATGACTTCCGGATCATCCGCTGCGGCTCCCACTACAGCAGGTTCTCTGTGGGTCGGTACGGGCATGGCATTATACAGGTGGGTAATATGTTTGGCTCCTGCCTGTATTGCCTTGACGGCAGTGTCATAATCCGACATAGTATGTGCGATAGAGAAATGAAACTCTTTCCCCAGTTCCCGGATACAGTCGATGGCTCCTTCTGTCTCCGGTGCGATGGATACCAGCTTTACCAGTCCCTTTGCGCATTTCTGTAATTCCTTCAGCACTTCAACACTGGGAGGGATGACATATTCTTCCTTCTGGGCACCCTTTTTTGCTTTGCTGATAAAAGGGCCTTCCAGATGTACTCCCACTAAGCTGTCCGGCTTATCTCCCGACACTTCTGTCAAAATCTGTTTTAACTGTTCTACCGGCAGTGTCATGGTCGCAGGGCAGATACTGGTGATCCCATGGATGTTCTCATAGGCTTCTATGGCACGATACGCTTCCTGTGTCCCATCACAGAAGTCATATCCTGCTGCTCCGTGAAAATGAACATCTACCAGTCCGGGCAGCACCAGTGTCTCACGTTCCACTTCACTTAGCTCTCCCTCTGTGGAGAAGTCCACTTCTGCGATCCGGTCTCCCTCGATGCGGATTCTGCCCGGACGGAACTCATATTCTGTGGTATATAATAATCCTTTTACTTCTTTTATATGTTTTTCACCCTCTGCTGGCATTTTGTCCCCTCCTTAACTTTAGCCAAGACAGGCTTCATCGCCCACCAGAATCACGTTATCGTGAAGCTGTAATACCGAAGCGGGAACCAGGGGACAGATTGGTCCCCAGAATGCTTTCTTTACGATTTCTTTTTTATCTGCTCCGCATGCCATAATGAGGATCATCTTCGCCTGCATGATGGACTGGATACCCATGGTATATGCCTGCCTGGGCACCTCATCTTCGGAATCGAAAAATCTTGCATTCGCTTCGATGGTGCTTTCGCTCAGATCCACGCAATGTGTAGTCTTGGAAAACTCCTCTGCGGGCTCATTAAAACCGATATGCCCGTTATGTCCAAGTCCTAAAAGCTGTAAGTCAATACCGCCGGTACGCTCCAGCTTGGCATCGTACTCACCGCATGCCTGGGTGGGATCTTTTTTTCCGTCGGGAACATTGGTGTTTTCTTTTTTTATATTTACATGATCAAAGAGCTGATGGTTCATAAAGTAGCGGTATCCGTTGGGATTCTCGCCGTCCAGCCCCCTGTATTCGTCTAAATTCATGGTCTTCACCTGAGAGAAATCCAACTCTCCGGCTTCGTATTTTGCGATCAGTCTCTGATAGGCACCGATGGGTGTGGATCCTGTTGCCAGTCCCAGCACGCTGTCCGGTTTTAATAAAATCTGTGCAGCGATCAGATCTGCCGCCAGCGTGGATGCTTCCTTATAATTCTTCGCACAATAAACTCTCATATTCGTCTCCTCCTGCACGCTCTAAAGGTCATGCATAAGGAACTCTATAGACGATCACAGACTCAGCTTAAAGTATTTCGATACTCATTGGCCGAGATTCCTTCCAGCTTTTTGAATACCCGGGAGAAATGGGCCAGATCCTGGAATCCCACTTCTTCTGCAATATCATAGATTCTGCGGGAAGGATCCTGTAACAGTTCCTTAGCTTCCGCAATACGTGCTTTGTTCAGGGCGATGGAAAAATTCTCGCCCGTATGCTTATTCAACAGCTTGCTCAGATGCCACTGGCTCACATAACAGTGATCCGCCACATCCGCTAGCTGGATTCGTTCTCTGGAATGTTCTTTGATATATTCCAGTGCTTTTGTCACCACAAAATTATTAGCTTCGCTATTGTACAGTACGGTGTCATCCCTGTCTTCTTCCGTATGTTCCTCTGTCTCTCCTTCTTCCATGGGGAACATCTTCAGCTTCTCCGTCATGGTCTCAATAGCTTCGTACAATTCATCCATCTTGGATGGTTTCAGCAGGAAGGCCGACACCCCAAGTCGGATAGCTTCCTGCGCATATGTAAATTCACGATACCCCGTAAGAATAGACACCTGCATGTACGGGAATTCTGATTTCAGACCGGCGATCATGGTCAGTCCGTCCATTTTCGGCATGCTGATATCTGAGATGATAATGGCAGGTTTCTCCCTGCGGATCACTTCCATCCCTTCGATTCCGTTATAGCCGAATCCCACGACCTTACAATTCCAGCGCTCCCAGGGGATACTCCGGGACAGTCCCTCCACGATCAGCGGTTCATCATCAATAATTACTACCTTGTACATAGCAGTCCCTCTCATAAAATCCTTTGTTATGTTATTAAGCAGAACCCATTCGCTCTCATGATGGTTGCTCGCCATACAACTTTCATCGTCTTCTCCTGCAAATGCAAGCATTCGGTGAGAAGACTCGAAACTTATCTGTCTCTGCTTAATAACATCTTACCCCTTAACGGCACCTGCCGTCATTCCTTTTATGATATATTTCTGTAAGAAAATGTACACGATCACGACCGGCACAACTACCAGTGTAACGGCTGCTGCCATCAATCCGTAGTTCGTTCCTTCCTGGCTGGTCAGTTCATTCAAAAGTCTTGTGATGGTACGCATCTCCGGACGACGAAGGAAGAACATCTGGGTAAACAGATCATTGTAGCTCCACAGGAATGCGAAAATGGCTACAGTAGCGAAAGAAGGCTTGGTCAACGGCATGATGACCTTGAAATAAATCTGGAATGCGTTACAGCCCTCCATGTACGCTGCTTCTTCCAGTTCCAGCGGCAGGCTCTTCATGTACCCGGACAACACTACGATAGAGAATGCCAGGTTACCGGCTACCTGCGGCAGAATCACGGACAGCATGGTCAGCCACCAGCTGCTGGTATTAACGATCCCCCAGGAGGTCTCCATGGAGAACACCGGGATGATGGTGGCGAATACCGGGAACATCATAGCGGACACTACCGTGGAATACAGGAAGCTGCTTCCCCGGAAACAATATCTTGCCAGTGCATATGCTGCCATACCCGCTAACAGAATCACTAACAGTGATACCATCATGGAGATGAAGATACTGTTGCGGTAAGCTCCGAAGATATTCAGATTGCCGAATGCCTTACGATAGTTGGCTGTGGTGAACAGATCCCCCACCGGCAGAGAGAAAGAATCTGCAAGGATCTTATCCTTCGCCTTGAAGGAGTTCTGGATGACCCAGATGATCGGATAGATCGTTGTAAAGGCCCAGATGCTCAGGAAAAGGTATACCAATATGGATCCAACGGATATTTTCTTCTTCATGGCTTTCCCTCCTAGTAATCTTTTTCTTTGAAGATGGCATTTACCACTTTAGCCAGTACCATACCAAGGACTACGATCAGTACTGCCAGTGCGGAACCGTAATCTACATTCTTGGTCTCCATGGTATGATAGTACATGTAAGTTCCGGTGAGGAAGGTGCTCTTAAGTGGCATTCCCTTCGGGAACATGGTCCAGGGCAGATCGAATACTTTCAGGGCACCGGTGACTGCCAGAACGCTGCAGGTGCAGATCACATTGTGTAACAGCGGTATAGATATGTATCTTACCTTCTGTAATGTAGAAGCTCCGTCAATTCTGGCTGCTTCATACAATTCATCGGAAATATTATTCAGTCCCGTGATCAGGATCACGAAATAGAATCCTACATACTGCCACATAACCGGCAGCATCATGGTGAAAAGTGCGATCCCTTCGCCCTTCCAGTCTGTCAGTCCGACCTTACCCAGTTTTTCCAGGATCTGGTTCAGCATACCCTTGTCATACAGGAAGATCAGGTTGAACAACAGACCAAGTGCGGTAGCAGAGATCACGATAGGGAAGAAGTATACCGTCTTGAAAAAGTGTTTCCCGTGTGTAATATTATCTACCATCAATGCCAGGACAATAGCGATTCCCACCTGACCCACCAGCGTAACCAGCATCATGATCAGTGTGTTTTTCAGGGAAATCCACACAACTTCATCATGAAACATCTCTACATAGTTGCTGTACCAGGGATCCAGGAATCCTTCACCGCTGCTTCCCAGCTGTCGTATATTCTGAAAACTATTCCAGATATTCTGTAAGAACGGGTAATACAAATAGACAATCATGAAAAGAAAGGCGGGGATCAGGAAAATTATTGCCGGTTTCTTATTCTTGTATATACTTGCTCCCATATGCTTCCTCCATTCACTTTCCTGTTGAAATCAGCCGGAGGTTTTATCCCCCGGCTGAACAAGAAATCTTTTTTATTTTACTACTGTGCGTGATACAGCTTCAGTCCCTCTTCCACTGCCTCAGCTGCATCCAGCTTGCCGGTTACGATCTCGGGCATGCCGTCAAAAGTAGTTACACGGCAGTCACCCATGAAGATGTCCTGTACGGCTCCGGTCAGGGATGTAACACCGGACATCATATCCATAGCTTCGATCTGCAGAGCATTAAACTTGCTCTCGTCTACTGCAGGAGCGTTCTTCAGAGCGCTTGCGGTATGCTGTGCAAATATGGGAACTAATTCATCAGAGGTCATGTAGCTTACGAAATCAACAGCTGCCGCTCTCTTGTCGGGATCCTCCCATGCTTTTCTGGTGATGTAGTAACCCATGGACAGACCACCGATCAGATCGGTTGCCTTTCTGTCACCATTGCCGGGTACATAAGTAACGGTAAAATTAGCCAGCTTGTCAGCATCCAAAGTAGAAGCATCCTCAGGATCGGACTGGCATGCATTTACAATACCGCCAACCTTCCAGGAACCATCGATCAGGAATGCAGCCTTGCCATCTACGAACATTGCAAAAGTCTCATCATCGGTAGCGGATAAGGTGTTGTCAGGGAAATATCCCAGTTCATACAGTTCCTTGATATCCAGCATACCGTCTACCCAGGAATCAGCATCTTCAATTCCTGCAGGAACCTGTACATGATTCTCAGGTGTGTCATGATTGAAGATCGCATACTCCCACCAATAATGAGGGATGTTGCCCAGAGCTGCTGCAATCGGAGTATATCCTGCATCCTTGATCTTCTGGCAGTCTTCCTTGAACATGTCCATGGTGTAATCAGCGCCGGGTACTTCTACGCCTGCTGCATCCAGGACTTCTTTGTTCACGAACATTGCTTCCCAGAAACCGTTGACGGGAACTGCGTATTTTTTGCCGTCTACCAGAGAGTCAGCGATCAGATCATCATTCATGTTAGATGCATAATCGGGATACTCTGCGCGGATCTCATCAATAGAAACTACCTTATCAGCTTCGATGAAGCTGTTTGCATCAGCTCCGTTGAAGAAGAACAGTACGTCAGGTTCGGAGCCTGTCTCGAAGTCGGTGGTTACTCTGGTCTTGAAGGTCTCATCAGAAGTAGCAGAGGTATCTGCTACGGTGTTACCGGTCTCGTCACACCATGCCTTTACGGCATTTTTGAAATTCTGTGCGTTACCGTCTTCACCTGCGAAGGTGGTGGTTACATTCAGTTCTACAGGCTTTGCTGTAGCTGTTGTTCCCTCGGAGCTTGTAGTACTCTCTGTTTTTGTGCCGGTCGTCTCTACGCCCCCGTCAGACGGCTGGCTGCCACATGCTGCAAGAGAGAAGATCATGGTACCTGCCAGCATTGCTGCAATAAATCGTTTCATACACTATACCTCCCAAATTTTGTTTTCCAGATGTTCTTCATCTGTTGTAACTATATAATAGTATGAATGGGGGAAAATCAAAATTGTTGCCTTTGGCTTTTTTTGCCTATTATTGTTGTCTTCCTTCATCAATTTTGACCAAAATTATACTAACCGTATGATTATTTTTGTTATTAGTGATGAACAATCCGCACTCCGGTCCGTACATCATACGAAGTCTTTGGTCAACATTACGGATTCCGAGGCTCACACGGTGTTCCTTTTGTGGATTCGGTTCTTCATTTAATAACTTGTGTATCTTCGCCTGATCTTCTTCACTTAAAGGGCGGTTGTTCTCAATCTCAATACACAACAGATCTTCCCGCTTTCGATACAGCCGGATCACCAGTTCCCCTTCTCTGGTAATACTCATTCCGTGTTCAATGGCATTCTCTGCAATGGGCTGCACGATCAGGCGGGGGATCTTATAGTTCAGCAGGCTCTCATCTATCTCTTTTCGACAGGTGAACTTCTCTCCATACCGCTGTGTGATGATATAGAGATATGCATCCACATATTCCATTTCTTCCGCCACAGTATTATAAGGATCCGCCTTACGGTTCATGGTGGCTTCCAGCATGGTGGAAAGTGCCTCGATCATCTGACTGACACGCATATTACCGTTCAGACGTGCCTCCCAGTTGATAATCTCCAATGTATTATTCAGAAAATGTGGATTGATCTGTGACTGCAATGCCATGATCTTTGCATCCCGCAGCGCGATCTCTTCCATGTAGATTTTATCAAACTGCTGCTTCAGCTGGGATGACATATAATTAAAGGATTCTTCCATATGATAGAATTCTTCGCTGTTTGCCATATTCTCAATCTGGGTGCCGTACTCCCCGGCTCTCACCACATCAAATACCTTAATGAGATCCTGCACCGGTCTGTTGACCCATTTATTCAGGAAATTATAAATAATGAATACCAGCGGCACTGCAAACACCGCCAGGATCCCGTAAACATAGCGGATTGTCGTAATCTCTGCATAGATTGCCGACCGGTCCAGTTCTACCACACAGTCTAAGGTGGAATGGTACAGCTTCAGCCTCTTATATACATAAGGGTTCTGCCTGCCGCTCGCATGCTCTATAAAGTTGCCGTTCTCCGCAAGCTGGTTCTGCTGTTCTTCACCATAGTGCAAGCTGTCGCCCCCCTCCAGGCTTAAAACATATGTGCCGTCGAGATAGACCATAGCATTTTCATAACCCCAGACACTTTTTAAACTCTCCATCAGAGATTCTTCGTTCAATTCGATCGCGAGGATTGCAAAAGGATGGAATTTGGAGTCCACCAGGTTGCGGATCATATACAGTCGTCCGTCGTAACTGCGCAGTTCCGTCCGGGTGTCCAGATCATCCATCTGTTCCAACAGATCCTCTGCTACATAGGTCTTGAAATAAATGATGTCACGATAGGTTCCGCCGGTACTGTTATTGTAGGTGTAATAGATATCATCGGGATATTCCCGGAATACCAGGTTCACAGATTGGCAGTTTTTATTGAACATATACTGCTGCTCCAGAAAGGTAAATACCGTCGTCTGAAAATCCCGTCTGCTGCCGCCCGCAATGTAAGCCAGATACGCTTCCCGGATCACGTTCAGATAGGAAGCATTCTTGGAAGCCGTCTCACTCTCTGCCAACTGCAGCTCCATGATCTCCGCCGCCTTTTCCATGGACGATGTCACGGATCGCTCGATCTGGGTATGTACTTTCCGTGCCGCCATATTGCTCATAATGCCGTTGGTCAGAAGCAACGGCAGGAACCAGCCGAATAACAGCAAAAAAAGCATACTCCATAGCAAGGATTTCCGTCTGCATATTTTTTCTTTTGTCTTCATGAACATCCCCCTCAGAAAATATTTGTATATAGAAAGATGATAACACAGTTCTCCACTGTGTTACCATCTCTTTCACCAAATTATGATAATCCATTTACTTTTTCAGCAATAAGTAATCCTCGAAGATCTCACAAAGCTGCTTTGCATCTTCAGATTCCGGCATCTCACAGAAGATTCGAAGCAACGGTTCCGTTCCGGAGAACCGGACAGAAATCCATCCACCGTTTTTCAGATACAGTTTTACCCCGTCAAGGTAAGAAATCTGCTCTACTTCGTAGGGGATCTTCGGCAATTTCTTTTCTTCCAGCAGATGCTTCTGGATCGCTTCCTTTTTCTCCTGGCTGAAGCGGTAATCTCTCTCTTCCAGCGCCAGTTTACCGTACTGTGCATGGATCTCTTCCATGATCTCGGAAAGCTTTTTGCCGGTGACAGCGAGCATCTCCACCAGCAATGCGGATGCATAAACACCATCCTTACCCTTGATATGACCGCGAACCGTCAGACCACCGGAGGACTCTCCTCCGATGACAGCATCCGTTGCATACATTTTCGCAGAGATATGTTTAAATCCTACAGGAACCTCATAGCATTTCTCACCGAAGCTCTCTGCCACGCGATCCAGCATATGAGTGGTGCAGATATTGCGGACTACGGGCCCGTGCCAGCCCTTATATTTCATCAGGTAATAGTACAGCAGTACCAGAATGTCATTGGGATGCAGGAAGTTTCCTTTTTCATCGATGACACCGATGCGGTCCGCATCACCGTCGGTTGCGATTCCCATGTCGCATTTTCTGTCCAGAACATAGTTCTGTAAAGCACGCAGCGTGTCTGCTGTAGGTGCCGGCAGTTTACCGCCAAACAACGTATCATGACGTTCATGGATAGTTTCCACTTCACATCTCGCAGTCATCAGCACAGTCTTGATAGAAGTCTCACTCACGCCATACATGGGATCCAGTGCCACACGAAGTCCCGCTTCGCGGATAGCTTCCATATCCACTGCAGCAATGATGCTGTCCAGGTACTCATTCAAAGGATAGATTTCTTCGATCAGTCCGGCTTCCAGTGCTTTCTGATAATCCATCTCATTCACAGGCAGATCTGTCACTTCGTTGATAAACTGCTCGATCTCCATGGTCTGCTTCTCATCCGCATCTCTACCGCCGTAGGTGAATACCTTTACACCATTATAGATTGCCGGATTATGGCTCGCCGTGATCATCATACCGTACTGGTAATCATGTTTCATCACATAGAACATTACCAGGGGTGTCGGTACGGATTTATTGATCAGTTTTGTATGTATTCCTTCTGCCGCGAATACCATTGCCGCCCACTGCATGGCTTCCTTGGACAGGAAACGCCGGTCATAACCGATGACCATTCCGGTGTTCTCCACACCTTCCTTTTTCATCTTATCGCACAGTGCCTTGGACAGGATCTGGATATTCTCCTTCGTAAAATCTTCTCCGATGACGGCTCGGAAACCACCGGTACCAAATTTGATCATAATGCTGCCTCCTTATATACTATCTTTTTTTGCTTTTGTTCCGTGCTACGCACTACCACTTCTCCGCTCCGGTCCTAAGGTCTTTCACCCACTTATGAGCAAGCTCATGTGGGCTTAGACCTTTTGCCCCTGGCATCATTTACATAATGACTAATACTTCATGTTCCGTACCCGCGCGGAATACGGGTACTTTATCTGCCTTATGTCCGTCCACAAGGATCTCTTTTACCCCATGCATCACCTTGCTGCGGTTTTCCACCTTAATATTGTAAGTTGCTCCACGCCATCTTCTGGTCACCTCGAAGCCTTCCCAGTCTGCCGGAATGCAGGGATCGATGATCAGGCAGTCATAATCCGGTCGGATTCCCAACATATATCTGGTAGCGCTGAAGTAGGACCAGCCACCGCTGCCTGTCATGAATGGATGTCTTGCTCTGCCGAATGCTGTGTGATCTTTGCCTGCAATAAACTGACAATAGGAATAGGGTTCGGATTCCCGGATCTCGATCCTGTCATTCTGCCAGTAAGGACACAGCGCATCGTAGAATTTCATTGCCAGGTCGCCTCTGCCGCAGACACAGGCTGCTGCCCATGCCCAGGGATTTGGATGGGAGAAAATAGCTCCGTTTTCCTTCAGGCCCGGATATACCCTCGTTACAAATCCGATATCATCATCGGGCTTCGTATAGGAAGGAGTGTTCAGCAGTAAACCATACGGTGTATACAGATATTCGTCGATGGTCTCCAGCGTCTTTGCACTCTTCTCCGGATCTGCCACGCCGGACAAAATTGCCCAGGCGTTGGACTCCAGATGTACCTTGCCCTCTGCGTCTTCCTTGCAGCCGATCTTTTTCCCATTCTTCGTGATGCCGCGGATGTACCAGTCACCATCCCACAATACCGCATCGCAGGATGCCTTTACCTTATTTGCCAGCTGATGATAATGCTTCGCATCCCCTCTCTCCCCGAGGATCTCCGCCAGCGTGATAAAATGCTGCAATGCCCAATAGTGCAGGAAGCTTACCATAGCGCTCTCACCGCCGCCCAGATTCAGGCAGTCATTCCAGTCGGCTCGAAGTCCCTTGCAGATTCCGTCGTCGCCGACCTGCTCAGCGCTGAAATCCAGAATCCGTTTCAAATGTTCATATACACTCTCTGTTACTTTATTTCCCAATACGTAAGTATCTGCGTAAGTGAACTCTTTTCTGGCAAAATTCAGGTCTCCCGTTTCTTTTATGTACTCTACCACTGCACCCACAAGCCACAGGGCATCATCGGAGCAGGCATCCTTGATTCCGTGGATCATGCTCTGTTTGTCCGGCTCCGGAATCACCGTCGGTGACTGGAACGGTTTGTCCCCGGTCTTATCTTCAAACCATTCCGGTGAGAACAGGTGCAGACCGTATCCTGTGGTGGTCAAGCCCTTTAACAGCTGTTCGATTCTTTCCCGGCACTTGTCCGGATTGGAATGGGGGATCGTCATGGCATCCTGTGCCGTATCACGATATCCCAGTCCTACACGACCTCCGACCTCAATAAAGGATGCAAAGCGTGAGAACATAACGTTGATCTCCGACTGGTACAGTGTCCAGGTATTGATCAGTGTATTCATACCTTCATTCGGAGTCTTGATCTGCAGTGCATCGTATTTTTGTTCCCAATAAGCTGTCAGATCGGTGTAGACCGCATCTACTCTCTTCAGGTCACTGTATTTTACGCGGATCCGTCTGCCTTCCTCGCGATTGCCCTCTCCCAACATGATCACGAAGCGTGCTTCCTCACCAGGCTGCAGTTTGAAATTTTTCTGTAAGCTTCCACAATGGTTGCCTCCCAGTTCTGTGGAACCGGAGAGAACTGCCCTGTCCAATCCCGCAGGATGGTCTTCAGTGCCATACACCCCTAAGAACTTGTCTCTTACGCAGTCATAGCCATCCGGTGTGAAGCTGGCAGTAAGATACTGATACCCTTTTTCCTCGTAAAACAGGTCTTCCTCGATGATACCGTCTTCGTAGGAAGAACCGGCACAGTACAGACTCATCTGGAAATTCTGGTTATCGATCATTATGTGATGGAAAGAAAATTCCATGTAAGTAAATAAGGAAAGATCCCTGACGGCATCTGTGGTGTTTTTCACATTTACGTCCCACAGCAATACATTCTCCCCACGGGGAATGACCATCGTCTGTGAAGATGCCAGTCCGTCATACTCACTTTCATAGACCGTGTAAGACAGTCCGTGACGGCAGCGGTAGTTTGCCTTAGACAGGTCCTTCGCCACCGGCTGCCAGGAGATGGAATGGTAATCCTTCTTCTCATTATCTCTGATGTATACATAGAATCCCGGCCGATCCATGGGTACCCCATTCCCACGGAAACGGCTGATCCTGTGATACTCGGGCGTCTTGTAGAACAAATAACCTCCCGCCGTGTGATTGATGACCGCTGCCATGTCCTCGACACCCAGATAGTTTGTCCAGGAACAGGGCAGAGCCACGTTGTCGATGACGTATTCTCTTTTTTTATTATCGAAATAACCGTATTGCAAAACGCATCCCTCCCGTATATAGTTTTTTGCTTTTTCAGAACTTTTTTGTTCTGTTTTATTGTAATTTCATTATAGGAAAGGAGCTCTTTGTTTAAAATTGCTCATTATGTGATTATTTGCCCAAAATTGTTAGATATAATAATGATTTCCAAAAAAAATTTTACTTTTCAGTAGATTTTTGGGAGACACTAAACTATAATAGAACATCATGGGATTTTAGTTGCAAAGATCCATAGAGAAAGGTGTCAGCAATGTACAAGATAGGTTTTGACAATGACAAATACCTCAGTCTGCAGTCTGAGAAGATCAAGGAGCGTATCGCGAAATTCGGCGGCAAGCTGTATCTGGAATTCGGCGGCAAGCTGTTTGATGATTATCACGCTTCCCGCGTTCTGCCCGGTTTCCATCCGGACAGCAAGATCAATATGCTGGCACAGTTAAAGGACGAGGCAGAAATCGTCATCGTCATTAATGCAGCAGATATCGAGAAGAACAAAGTCCGTTCCGATCTTGGCATTACCTATGATCTGGATGTGTTACGTCTGATCGATGCTTTCCGCGGCTATGGTCTGTATGTCGGCAGTGTATGTCTGACCCGCTTTGCCGGACAGCCCAGTGCCATTGCTTATCAGAAAAAACTGGAGTCTCTGGGAATGAAGGTATACCGCCATTATTCCATTCCCGGATATCCTTCCAATATTCCGTTCATCGTAAGCGATGAGGGTTACGGTAAAAATGATTATATTGAAACATCCCGTTCTCTGGTAGTCGTTACTGCTCCCGGACCCGGAAGCGGCAAAATGGCTACCTGTCTCTCCCAGCTGTATCACGAATACAAGAGAGGCATCAAAGCCGGTTATGCCAAGTATGAGACTTTCCCGATCTGGAATATTCCGTTAAAGCATCCGGTGAACCTGGCTTATGAAGCCGCTACCGCAGACTTGAACGATGTTAATATGATCGATCCGTTCCATTTGGAAGCTTACGGTGAGACCACGATCAATTACAATCGCGACGTGGAGATCTTCCCCGTAGTCAGCGCTATGTTCGAGAAGATCATGGGCAGCTGCCCTTACAAGTCTCCTACTGACATGGGTGTCAATATGGCAGGCTTCGGTATTGTCGATGACGAAGCTGTCCGCGACGCCGCCAAACAGGAAATCATCCGCCGCTACTACCACACTCTGTGCCAGAAGCGCCAGGGTACCGCCGGTGACGACCAGATCTTAAAGCTTGAGCTTCTGATGAAGCAGGCAGGTGTCACCATTGACGATCGCGCAGTAGTCAGTGCAGCCAATATCAAAGCAGAGACCACCGGGGAACCGGCAGCTGCGATCCAGCTTCCGGACGGCAGAGTCCTCACCGGGCGGACCAGTACTCTGCTGGGTGCTTCTTCCGCATTATTATTAAATGCCCTGAAAGCTTTGGCAGGCATTCCGGACGAAGTACAGCTGATCTCACCTACCGCCATCGGTCCTATCCAGGATCTGAAGACGAACTACCTGGGGAACCGCAATCCCAGACTTCATACAGATGAGACGCTGATCGCCCTTTCCATCTGTGCAGCTACGGATGATACCGCGAAGGCTGCTGTGGAGCAGTTGAAGAACCTGAAAGGTTCCGAAGTGCACTCCAGCGTGATCCTGTCCCAGATCGACATGAATACCTTCCGCAAGTTAGGCGTGAATCTGACATGCGAACCTCATTATCAGAACCAGAAGCTGTATCACAACTAAACATTTTGTCATTCTACTATAAATTATGGCAGTTATTGAGCGAAGGCGCTCCCCAAGGGGAGTTTCTCGCTCTTTTTATTTTATAAATTGTTTTTGTATATCAAAAGGAGGAGAAAATTATGGCAGTAAAGTACGTGTTTGTGACCGGAGGAGTCGTATCCGGTCTGGGAAAAGGAATTACCGCAGCTTCCCTGGGAAGACTGTTAAAAGCAAGAGGTTACAAAGTAACCATGCAGAAATTTGATCCATATATTAATATTGATCCCGGCACCATGAACCCGATACAGCACGGCGAAGTATTCGTCACGGAGGATGGCACGGAGACCGATCTGGATCTGGGACATTATGAGCGTTTTATTGATGAGAATCTGGATAAAAATTCCAACGTTACCACCGGTAAGGTATACTGGTCCGTATTGCAGAAGGAGCGTCGTGGTGATTACGGCGGAGGTACTGTACAGGTCATCCCCCATATCACCAATGAGATCAAGAGCCGCTTTTACCGCAACTTTACAGATGATGAAACCCGTATCGCCATCATCGAGGTAGGCGGTACCGTAGGTGACATCGAGAGCCAGCCTTTCCTGGAGTCCATCCGTCAGTTCCAGCATGAGGTGGGGCATGACAATGCCATTCTGATCCATGTAACGCTGATTCCTTATCTGAGTGCTTCTCAGGAGCTGAAGACCAAGCCTACCCAGGCCAGTGTTAAGGATCTGCAGGGCATGGGCATCCAGCCGGATATCATCGTCTGCAGAAGTGAGCATCCTCTGGATCAGTCCATCAAGGATAAGATTGCTCTGTTCTGTAACGTACCTCAGAGTCATGTATTGCAGAATCTGGATGTGGAATATCTGTATGAGGCTCCGTTAGCTATGGAAAAAGAGCATCTGGCACAGGTAGCCTGTGAATGTCTGCATCTGGATTGTCCGGAACCGGATCTGGCAGACTGGAAGAAGATGGTAGAGGATCTGCGTCATCCCACCGATGAAGTGCAGATCGCTCTGGTCGGAAAATATGTCTCTCTGCATGATGCCTATATCAGTGTCGTGGAGGCTTTGAAGCATGGCGGTATCACCAATCATGCGACCGTACACATCAAATGGATCGACTCCGAGACGGTAACGCCTGAAAATGTGGATGAACTGTTAGGTGACTGCAACGGTGTCCTAGTACCCGGCGGCTTCGGTTCCCGGGGTATCGAAGGCAAGATCCTGGCGATTCAGTATGCAAGAACCCATGGGGTTCCCTTCCTGGGACTGTGTCTGGGAATGCAGCTGACGATCGTAGAATATGCAAGAAATGTCATCGGGTATACGGATGCACACAGTGTGGAACTGGATCCTAACACCACACATCCTGTGATCGCTCTGATGCCGGATCAGAACGGCGTCGAGGATATCGGCGGTACCTTAAGACTGGGTGCATACCCTTGTGTACTGGATAAGGATTCCCGTGCTTATCAGCTCTACGGACAGGAGAACATCTCCGAGAGACATCGTCATCGTTACGAGGTCAACAACGATTATCGTGCCGTCCTCACCGAACACGGTCTTCGTCTGTCCGGTCTGTCCCCTGACGGACGTATCGTGGAGATGTGCGAGCTTACCGAGCATCCCTTCTTCGTAGCCACCCAGGGACACCCCGAGCTCAAGTCCAGACCCAACAGACCCCATCCGTTGTTCAAGGGATTCGTGGAAGCGGCTCTGGAGAATAAACACCGGAAGTAAATTGCTCGTAACGTAGGGCTGCCGTAAACCAGACGAACGCCCGCGGCGAACGGAACATCGCGGCATGACATTCCGTCCACCGTGGGCGCTCTGTTTACTGATTCCGCTAAAATCCATCGAATAACAGGAAATAGTGGAATTATTGTTGTGGGAGTAAATAATTTCCTACATAATTGCAGAAAAGATCTAATACAGAGGAATTGCTTCTTCTATAGAACTTTTTTCTATTCAATTTCCACCATTTTTAGTAGTTTAAGGCTGTTTTAAAGGAAACCCGTAGCCCCATGCGGGCTACGGGAATTTGCGCAAAGGAACTTAACATTTCCGCAAACCTCAGAGTTTCTACTGATTTACCGGTTTCTCCGGTATTCGGCATTTTCCACATGTTCCGAGTGTTCCTATGTACCATTTTCAGGATTGCTGCCACAAAATTGCTACTACCAAAAACATAATTGCAAAACCAAATTCAATCACTGTCGTGAACCTGATTCTTCTCTTCAAAACACATACTCCCGGATGTTTTGAATGAATATAGATGGGATAAGTGTTCCCTTCTGTCATCCTCCGCAGCAGGCGATAGGGTACCGTCAATGTGGTCTGCTCATGGTAAGCCGTGCCGTTACAGACGTATTCAAACACCGGTGCATAGCTGGTAATACCATAGCGTCCGGGGTAGCTGTTATATCCGCAATAGATAGCTTCTATCTTCTGATTGCAGCAAAATACAGCATAGATATCATTCACACCCAGTAAAAACAGAAACAATCCAAACACGCTCATAATCAGCAGCGCTTCGAGAGCTTCATTCCCTACAAACAAAATAACAAATGATGTGATGGCAAAACCAGCAAATGTCAGGATGATGTCCAGACATATAAAAGGTACAACCTTATATCTCTTATTTTTAATAATGATAACGGTAGATACTCCAAACAATAATGTCAATATGTATACCAGAGCTTCCATTACCATATCCCTCTCCTCCGATCCAATAAGCAAAATTTATGAATTTTTCATTACCCAGGCAAATGCCTTCGCAGTCCGCAGGCCCGGATCTCTGAAATGATTCCCCGGATTCCATTCCAGCGTACTGCCGATCCCACACTGCTGCAGCCACGCATGTGCCTCCCGGATGCAGTCACCCACAGTAGCCATAACAAGATTTCTGGTCTTTTCCTCTTTGTCCCCCAGACTTAAGTAAACTGCCCGACTCTGATTCTCGTGTTCTTTCATATAGGGTAGAAACCCGGGGAACCACACCGAGGGCGATGCCGCCGCTATCCCCGCAAACCGATCCGTCTGATAAGATGCCCACAGAGAAAACAACCCTGCAAGAGAATATCCTCCAAGATAATAAGTTTTACTTTCATCCGAGCATAAACGCAAAATTTCTTCTAGCAACGAGGCTGCACCCTCGCCAAAATCCTCATTTCCGAATACCGCTGGTGCTTTCCACGGAGACAGATCAAGGTTCCAGTCATCCACTTTCACCGCAATCATTTGAAAATCCAATGCTGTCAGTTTCCGGATCTGTGCCACTTCGCCCTCTATTTCCGGAAGATCATGATCTCCCACGGGCTGGATCAAAACAATGGGAGCCTCCGGATTCCCATATTTATATTTAGTCATGCCGTCCTCTTTCTCTATCAAATATCCTTTTCTATCAAGTATCCATTCTATTTTATCAGTTTCAGAATCCTTTGCCTGTTATATCGCTGCATGATCACAAACATCATATCAAACATGGCCGCAAGGATCGATGTAATGATAAATGCCGGATATCCACCCAGCCAATGACCTGCCACAATCGGTACAAAGCTGAGCACTACGATCGTCTCATGCCCCAGTTCCGCCTGACATGTGACCTGCGCTATTTCCTCCCAGGTGTGTTGTCTCGGATCAAACAGGCTGGGATTATAGGTAGGCATGCGATTCTTCCATTTTTTCACATGCAGCTTTTCATATAATTTCATTTCAGATTTACTTACCTGATACCAGTGTTTTCTGTAATCTGCCCTGTTATGCATGATAGAATTGTAGATAAATGCTACCACCCATCGCATGATAAAATGATAAGCAGTGGTTCCAAAGGTAATGGCAATCGTCAGCCAGATTTCTAACAAAGTTTTTTGATATAAAATACCCGTGACAATGGTTCCGATCAGGAACACGACAGGCGCTGCCTTTAAGAATTTTATCATAGGTCATTCTCCGTTTTTTCCAATTTCATATACCCATTTTCTTAATGAGTTTTGAATAAATATGTTCCACGAACCATGGTTCCGTAGATTTCTCCAAAGCATCTTCCAGAGAGAACCACATCACTCCACTGTTCTCATCGGCTTTTACGGATACCTGCTCTTCCGAATCTGCCTCCAGTAAATACGTGATATTCAGATGCAAATGGCTGGACACATAGTTCCCTTTTTTCACATGTCCGTCCACCGTCAGAGATTCCAGAGAAAAAATCTCCTCTGATACCGGTCTCACATTGGAAATTCCCGCCTCCTCCTTCACTTCCCAGATGGCAACGGACAGCAGATCCGTCTCCCCATCCGCATGTCCTCCCATCCAGGACCAGGAATTATAAATATTATGATATACCATAAGCACCTTGCTCCTGTCCTTATTTACCACCCAGGCAGAAGCCGTAATATGCGCAACTGTATTTTCTCTGGAAAATGCGTTCTCATTGTTCCTGATCCATCCCAGAATCAAAGCTTTGTCCTTTTCTTCCTGTTCATTGAATGGGGGATAGTTTTCTATTTGTCTGATGGAATCCTCACGTGTCATTTGGTTATCTCCCTATTTTCAAACAGCCGGTCAATCTCCTGCCAGTCCTTGCATCTCACAAATCTGTCATTGGGAAGCTCTGCCCGGCTGTTCCATGGTCGGTCGAACACGGCTATCCTGCAGTTGTCAAAATGCATTACATGCTCAAATGCCGCCGGAGAATCCTCTACCGCAAAATCAAAGGTCATGTTGTAAAGTTCCGCCAATGTCATATTATATCTATAATCCTGTTTCGCCGTTTCGCGCCCGTATTTGTCTACGCAGAACAAGGGAACTCTTTCCAAATGATGTTCATCAAGCCATTGCCTCGATGGTTCGTAGGAATTGAACGGCCTTCCGGTAATGATAAAAACCTCGTGTCCCTGATCCACCCACTTATTAATTGCTTCGGAAGCCCCCGGCGTCTCCTCGTAATTCAGCAGATTTTCCGGCAAATGCCCCGCTTTCATTAAAGCTTCATACTGCTCATCATTTAAATCAAATGATTTCTGGAGATTGAAAAACTGAACCTGCCGGTAAGGGACATCAATGCCGAACAGTTCTTTTGCGATTTTCGTAAAATATTCGGCGGTTTCACATAGTACATCATCAAAATCTATGTAGATTTTCATTGCTTCTCTTCTCCTAATAACCCCGGCAGTTTCTATCAGCTCCCTGCTCTTTTTACAAAGAATTTCCACGCTGCCATACCATTACATAGTCTTTTTCCCCGGTAACTTCATCCAATCCTTCTCGTTGGATTTCAAAACCTTCTCGTTGATAAAAGTGAATTGCACGTGTATTCTTTTGGTAAACATTTAAGTATAATTTCGTCTTTTTTTCTTTTACAAAATTCAACAGGAGCTTACCTATACCCTGCGACTGCATTTCATCACGGACAAAAATACCTTCGATATATTCATCATTTAACCCTATAAAGCCTTCTATCAGGCAGTCATTCTCATACACATAGACCTCTGCCTGTGGCAACATTTCTTTCACTAAATCAATATTATCTTTCCAATATTGACCCGGAATAAAATAATGTGCTTTTAAGTTGGTATCTAACCATATATCAACAACTCGTTCGATATCTACTTTTTGTAATACTCTGATCATACTTCTTCAAACACCCTGTTCTACTACAATTTACAAAACCACCTCGAAGATCGTCCCTCCGGATGGATTAGACTTCACCGTAATACTGCCATCATGCACTCTTACAATTTCGCGAACGAGTGCAAGTCCCAGTCCTACTCCACCCAGCTCCCGGCTTCTGGATTTATCCACCCGGAAAAACGGTTCAAACACGCGCTCCTTAAGTTCCTCAGGGATTCCGGTTCCCGTATCCTTCACTGACAGATATACATGTTTTTCCCTCCGGTCTGCGGTTACTGTGACCTGCCCGCCCGAATGATTATATTTTATGGCATTCTCAACCAGATTGTATACCAGCCGGTAAATAAGGATATCACTTCCGACCATCGTTATATCCTTACACTTTCCGATCAGTCTTATATTTTTTCCCTCTGCGAGCGGTTCCAGATCCTCCAATACCTCATCCACCAGAGCATCTAAGATAATTTCATCATCCCGTCCTACCGTCTGAAGCTCACTCATGTCGAGAAGTGTCTTTACCATTTTGTTGAGTCTGTCGTTCTGTTCGGTAACCATCTTTATCATCTGTACCGTGTCTGCATCATTGTCCGGATGTCTGTTGGAATGATACAGATCAAGCTGTACCTGCATCAGGGCTAAAGGAGTACGAAGCTCATGGGCTGCATTTGCAGTAAATTGTCTCTGTATCTCAAATGCATCCGAGAGACGTTCCAGCATCCGGTTATACGAAACGCTAAGCTGGTTCAGTTCCTTCACCTGGTTTTCTTCTATCCGTGAATCTGCCAGATTTTGCGCCTGCACCTTTTCGATCTTGTCAGAAAACTCTCTGATCGGTCTGAGTGCATGCCCACTTATAAAATAGGTAGCCACTCCACCCAGAAGAGCCAATACTGCTGTAATGATCAAGCTGTTTTTCCTGTAGTCCGCCTTATTATTATACACCTGGACAGAAAAGTCATTAGCGAACTCATCCCACTTGTCCTCCGGAATGCTGATATATATTTCCTCCGCATCGTCCGGCTGATCATCTCCCCGTGTATCCACAGCCTCTTGCAGAGAATCCATATAATATACACCGTTTTTATAGACAAGCATCGTCACGCATCCACATATCACCGCTATATATAATGTAATGATGCAGGTAAGTCTCCACTGCAGCGACATTTTTTTCATCTATCGGACTCCTCTCGTATTTTATACCCTTCTCCCACCTTGTTCAGAATCGGATCATATCCCAGCACAGCCTTAAGCTTTTTTCTAAGGGAAGACATGTGTACTCTGATCGCTCCGCTAAAGCTATCCACAGATGCATCCCAGACATGCTCCATCAATTCCTCCTGACTTACCGGTCTGCCCATGTTCAGAAGCAGATATTCCAGAATACCATTTTCTTTTCTTGTCAGGGATACCATTTCTCCTTTTGCATAAGCCTCACGCCTTACGGTATCGAACTTTATCTCACCGCTTTCCAGACATACATCCTTCTGTACAAACTTCCTTCTGGTCAGGCTTCTGATACGTGCCTCAAGCTCCTGTAGATGGAATGGTTTTTCCATATAATCATTTGCCCCTGCATCCAGCGCCTCAACCTTATCCGCTATCTGCCCTCTTGCAGATAATATAAGGACCTTCGTCTCCTCGTTTTCCTGCCTGAGTTCCTTCAGGATCTCCATTCCATCCATGCCTGGCAGATTCAGATCAAGAACGACCAGATCATAGTTCTCCGTCAGGATACCTGCAAGAGCTTCTTCCCCATCATAGCAGGTATCCACCTCATATCCTGCGTCATACAGACTTTTCGCAACTGTATCACATATTTCTTTTTCATCCTCAACAATGAATAATCTCAAAATTCCTTCCCCGCCTTAACAAAGATTTTACAACAATTATTGTATAATAGCGAAGTCAACTGGTCAATAAATACCACGATCGAAAGGAGTAACAATAACTTGAAGTGCAGAAAAATATCGCAGATCGTTCTGCTCGTCACCGGGATCACTATGATCGGCTACGGTGCAGTCAGAGGCGAAGCTGCTGTCGTGCTTGGTAAAGCAATAAAATTATGTCTGGAGTGTGTCGGAATTGGATAAGAGAAAAAAATCACTGTCAGGGCAGACAGCCGGGATACGCGGATGGATACAGGCTGCTGCCACACTGCTTACTAATATTCACATCCCTAATTTTTTTAAGGGCAAAATATATCAGGGAAACGCTAAGACCGTATGTGTACCGGGATTAAACTGTTATTCCTGTCCTGCTGCCACGGGAGCGTGCCCCATTGGCGCATTTCAGGCGGTGATCGGATCCTCCCGATTTAAATTTTCATATTATGTCACTGGGTTTTTTATTTTACTGGGTGTGACACTTGGAAGATTTATATGCGGGTTTTTGTGTCCGTTTGGATGGTTTCAGGATTTACTTCATAAAATCCCGGGAAAAAAATTTTCCACAGCCAGACTGAAGCCGCTAAGATATCTGAAATATATGATTCTTATCGTTTTCGTTATCCTTCTGCCGCTGCTCGTAACGAACTCTATAGGAATGGGCGACCCTTTTTTCTGTAAATATATTTGTCCACAGGGCGTTCTGGAGGGAGCTATCCCGCTTTCTCTGGGCAATGCAGCCATACGGTCCGCACTTGGAAAACTCTTTTCTTGGAAATGCTTTATTTTGATCACGGTTGTCGTGTTAAGTATTTTATTTTACAGACCCTTCTGCAAATGGATCTGTCCTCTTGGCGCGATCTACTCACTGTTTAATAAGGTCAGTCTTCTTAATATTAAGGTGGAGGACAGCAAATGTATCGGTTGTGGTCAATGTTCAAAGGTATGTAAAATGGATGTGGATGTGTGCAAGCATCCAGACCATCCGGAATGCATACGGTGCGGAGCCTGCATCAAGGCTTGTCCCAAGGATGCGATCCACTACCGGTTTATGGGAAAATAATCTTATTACGATTACTCAAAGGAGAATTTAATCATGAAAACAAACAAAAAATTCCTTACTATTTTAACACTCTGCATAGCTTTATTGCTTACGGCCTGCGGCACAACAGATGCTGCCGGCACGGACAAAACCAATGAGTCTCTGACGGAAACCGGCACAGTATCCACAGACAGCTCCAACACTGCACTAAATGATCTGTATCAGCAGGAGAACCAGATTTTTGCAGATCATGAGGCTGTATGGAACAAGGTATTCGGCATGATGAGCAAAAGTAATGCTGATCCCAGCGCAAATTATGCTGATTATCTGGCTGATACCGTCGAAGCAAACAAGGACTCCTTTACAGAGGATGAATTGAAAACACTTACGGAAGATATGGAAACCATACGGAAGATCGAAGAACAGATCGCAGAACTGGAACAGGGAACTACCACAGCCGATCATACTGCTCCGGAAAACAATTCCGAAGCTGCCTCTCCCTTCCGGAATTTCTCCGGTCAGGATTTTGACGGGAATTCTGTCGATGAAAGCCTGTTTTCCGGAAATGCAGTAACCGTTGTCAATTTCTGGTTTACCGGCTGTAAGCCCTGTGTTGCTGAGTTGTCTAAGCTGGACGAATTAAACAATACGCTCAAAACAATGGGCGGCGAAGTCATCGGCATCAATACCGAAACCTTCGACGGCAATGAAGCTGCCATGAAAGAAGCTGCCGCCGTTCTTGAAAGCCAGGGTGCAAAGTACCGCAATATTTCCATTGACTCTGCTTCCGATGCTGGTAAATATGCCTCTGATATTATGGCATTTCCTACAACCATACTTGTCGATAGAAATGGAAATATTGTAGGGGATCCGATCCTTGGGGGAATTGATAACCAGGATAACTATGACTCTCTGATGCAGCAGATTCAATCGGTAATTGATGCAGACAGTGCAAACCAATAAAGCAGAACACCCCCTAAGATTTCTTCATTCACCTGTTGACACCGGCAATTCTTTTTGATATTATTTATCAAGAATTGAATATTCCATGAGGGAGTAGTTAGCACGAAGGTGTGATTTGTCAACATTCTGATTATAATTTTAGAGTATAATCTGGCAAATCTTAAATAATGAGACTCATGTATATCTATTAATGGTCTGTGTATAATACACACTGGCTGATAATCGATATACATGAGTCTTTTTTATCTCTGGCGATACTTATCATCGCACAGCTTTCGGCTGACAACACTGTAATGGATCACGCAAAGGAGAAAAACATGGAGAAACTTATTAACAACGCCCCGTTTGCCCTTGTTCTTGTATTCCTTGTAATCGGTTTTGTACTGCTTATTAAGGGTGCAGACTTTTTCGTAGAAGGAAGCTCAAGTGTAGCGAAGAGACTGCATGTTCCGTCTATCATTATCGGACTTACCATCGTAGCAATGGGAACCTCTCTCCCGGAGACAGCGGTCAGTGTATCGGCTTCCCTTGCAGGCAATAATGAGCTTGCGGTCAGTAATGTCGTCGGTTCCAATATCTTTAATCTGATGGTCGTGATCGGCGTATGTGCAATGATCGCCACCGTAGAGGTTGCGCGGGAAACTATCAGGAGAGACATCCCACTTTCCCTGATCTGCGCCGGTCTTTTACTGCTTTTGGGAACCATCGGACTGGGTGATCAGGCCAAAATGACACTGGGACATTTCGATGGTGTGATATTCATAGGTCTGTTTGCCGGATATATCTTCTACATGATCAGAATTGCCTTAAAAGCAAATAAAGAGGGGAAAAAAGTAGAGATTGAGGGCGGTTCCGATGAAGAGATCAAGCTGATCTCCGTACCGCTTAGCATTATTTTCATTATCGGCGGTGCTGCTGCGATCGCCTTCGGCGGAGATCTCACCGTCGATGCTGCATCCAGAATTGCAAGCGACCTGGGAATGACGCAGACGCTGATCGGACTTACCATCGTTTCCATCGGTACATCTCTTCCGGAGCTTGTGACTTCCATCGTTGCAGCCAGAAAAAATGAAGTCGATATGGCACTGGGTAATGCCATCGGTTCCAACGTATTTAACATCCTGATGGTTCTGGGTATCGCTTCCGCCATCAGTCCCATCAGCATCATTACGGAAAACATCATTGATCTGTGTGTACTGATCGCATTTACTGTGTGTGTATGGATCTTCGCAGGAAGCAAAAAGAAAATCGGAAGAGTCGAAGGCTTCTGTATGGTGGCTCTTTACGCGGCATATGCGGTTTATATCATAATCAGATAAATGAGGGCCGTACAAATGATATTGTTTTTTAAGGTATTTCTCACTGAATTCATCGCAGAGATGGGCGACAAGACACAGCTTATGCTGATCGCCCTTACTTCGAAATACAAATTAAGAGATATTATATTGGGAACCGCTGCCGCAATCCTGGTGCTGAACGGTCTGGCCGTTCTCGCCGGCGGGCTCGTCAGCGAATTCATCCCTGCCTGGCTTATCAAGATCATTGCTGCACTTGCATTTCTTTATTTTGCCGCATCAACACTTGCGGGCGATGATGACGAGGAAGAGGAGGGCAGCGGCAGATCCAGGATCCGGTTCGCACCGCTTGCGGTTTTCTGTACCTTTTTCGTAGCCGAGCTTGGAGACAAGACACAGCTTACCGCCATCACCTTTGGTGCCAATGAAGGTATGAGTTCCGCACTGATCGTATGGCTCGGCTGTTCTCTGGGACTGTTTTTAGCAGACATTCTGGGAATGCTTTTAGGCTATCTGTTAAAGAGCAAGACACCGGAAGGGCTGCTCAATACTCTAGCCTTCGCCATCTTCTCTGTATTCGGCGTCTTCACACTGTATCAGGGACTGAAGCTCATCAATGCTGATATCCGTTTCATACCGGTACTGCCGATACTGATCATTGCAACGATTGCTTTTGCCGGTATCTGTGTGTACCTGTTCTTAAAGAGAGAAAAGGCAAAAGCTGCAAACTAAGAACCATCGTATGAATTCGCTCTAATTCTTTATTACCCACTTTTTCAATTCTAATAAATGTAAAGGCGAAAGCATACGCTTTCGCCTTTACATTTATTCCACTCACTTAACATACTTATACGAAGTACTTGAATTTAAAAGAATAATATCATATTTATTGAACAATGCATCTATATTTGCCCTTGCATTTTCACAGTTAAAAAGTGATGTCATAATTGTTATTTCAGACATTTCAATTGTTTTAAGCAATTCTGGAACAGAAAACCCATGCGCATTATTAAGCGAACAGAATCTGAATTTCTCTATCTTTATGTCCAACCCGTATTTTTTGTAGGCACCTTTTTGTTCTTCACGTAATCTTAAATAAAGGTTTCTTTTACTTTTTCCAGCGCTCTTCGTATCCCCGACAATACCTACATATAGATATACTGTATTTGAATTTTCAACTTTACCATACCATATATATAAACAATCCGTTACGGCCTTATAATTCTCTATTCCAGAAAAATTGGTCCATGCACTCGGCGAATTCCATTCGGGTGCCTTAGATTCTTTTTCAGAAGACGGTCGAATCCCTTGTTGCAATAATTCACATATTTTTTTTGTAGCATTTGTCTTTGGTTTTTTAATTACATTAATAACTTCTAAAAAAATTTGATTTTCTTCTTCATATATTTCACACTCAAGTTTTTCTGACCATTCTCTTTTAGAAATTCTAGCTTTTTCCCCTTCTGCATATGTATAAACACCATCAATCCTCAACTTGGAAAATTGAATGGAATCATTAATTGTAAACTGCCAAGCTCCTGCTGAACCATACACATCGTCAGAAGGTTTACGTTTATGTTTTGGTGAAAAGGTAATAGGGCATTCTCTGCCTGCATATATTAATTTTCCCGGAATGCTCGTTAATGCATTCCAATTCCTGCACACATCCACAGGTAATCCCATAACTCCGTTTTCCAATGACATTTTCGTAATATTCACCATAAAGCTCATACATAAGGTCTTCCATTTCTGATTATTATTCGCTAAACATGTTCTGTTCAATACTGTAATTTTATTACCTATTATCTAAATACTTGAGGCAGAATTCTTAGATTTCATCGAAAATTCCCTTACCCTGAATAATCGTCTTTATCTCTTCTACTGTTTTATCCGTAGCAGATGCAATCTGCTCTGGCAAAAGGCCGTTCTTATACATTGTCATAATAAGCCCTGCTTCACCTTCTGCATAACCCTCTCTGCGTCCTTCTTCCAAGCCTTCTCTGCGTCCGATTGCAATGCCTTCTTCCTTAACTCCCTGACTCAAATTACACATAGTGCTCATGTCCTTTCTGAAATTCTCTTCTAATGGGATATCATACTCATTTCCAATAATGTCCAGCTTTTCATCCACCGTAAGCTCTCTGGACAGTAATGCTCCCAACAGACGATGCAATTCATAGGTCTCATCATGCTCCGGCAGTTCCTTAGCAAGACCTATCATAATGATATTCAATAGATCCAGATTGCCCTTCCATTCATAAGAACCGATCATGTCTTCTTTGGTAAGATGAATATGGCTCATGGTGTTTTCCTCCATATTCATACAGATCCAGATGGAATAGACACATTTGATGTCATCGTAACTCGAATTCTCGAAATCCTTTTCCTTCTGGGAGGAGATCAGTCTGCTCACGTAGAAAACTGCCCGGTTTAGGATCTTATAGTCGCTGGGTTCGTCCTTTTGCGCTTCCACATTGATGATGATCTGCGAAAGGCCATCCTTCA